>Ga0265798_10001563_pt1 | contig 35420 bp, 30 predicted proteins | sample P3T30metagenome_FD_192430 | JGI IMG/M metagenome (GOLD analysis project Ga0265798, IMG submission 192430) | Plant litter microbial communities from East Loma Ridge, Irvine, California - P3 T30 | ecosystem: Environmental > Terrestrial > Plant litter > Unclassified | place: USA: California...
AGGCTTGATATTTTTTGCGCCTTGCGGCGCTGATATCAATCCTGCGAGTGCCCACACAGATTGTCTGATAAATTGTTAAAGAGCGTTGCGGTAAGCACCCGGAGGCGTTACTGCGAGGTGGCGTATAATACGCTTCCCTCCCTCAGAGTCAACTTCTATTTCAGAAGTTTTTCTCCGGCGGTTCAGCGTGCTGAACCTCTCAACCCGGCGGCCGGTAAGCCGTTGTTCCGTGTCGATGGAGGCGCATTATAGGGAGTTCCTGACGGGTGACAACCCCTAAATTGCGAAAAATAGCGCGTTCGCTGCAATCCACAGCAAAAGGGCTGTTTATACGCGGTTATGCACAAAGTTATCCACACTGACCGGCTTGCGTTAAATTAGACAAGCGCCACGCAAACGTTTTCGCTACAATGCCCCCGCAAAATATTTGCCTCTGTTAAGGGCGTTACCTGAGGCCGAATTCATTCTTCTTCTATATAGAGGGAAAATGGCTAAGCTTGAGGTAACGATCTTATCTATGCGAACCAAAGCCAAGGGATAAACCTCATGCAACAACCTCGTCCTGTACGTCGCGCTCTGCTGAGCGTGTCTGACAAAGCCGGTATCCTCGAATTTGCTCAGGCGCTGTCAAGCCGCGGTGTCGAGCTGCTCTCCACGGGCGGCACCGCACGCCTGCTGGCAGATGCTGGCCTTCCTGTTACTGAAGTGTCTGACTACACCGGTTTTCCGGAAATGATGGATGGACGCGTCAAAACTCTGCATCCCAAAGTTCATGGCGGGATTTTAGGACGCCGGGGTCAGGACGACGAAATCATGCAGGCGCACAGTATCTCCCCTATCGATATGGTGGTCGTTAACCTTTATCCGTTTGCCGAGACTGTGGCTCGTGAAGGTTGCTCGCTGGAAGATGCGGTTGAGAATATCGATATCGGCGGTCCGACTATGGTGCGCTCCGCCGCGAAGAACCATAAAGATGTAGCTATTGTGGTAAAGAGCAGTGATTACCAGACCATTATTGCTGAGCTGGACGCCAACAATAACTCGCTGACGCTGGAGACCCGTTTCGACCTGGCCATTAAAGCTTTCGAGCATACCGCCGCCTACGACAGCATGATTGCTAACTACTTTGGTAGCCTGGTTCCTGCTTACCATGGCGAAACTGGTGAACCTTCCGGCCGCTTCCCACGTACGCTAAATCTGAACTTCATCAAGAAGCAGGATATGCGTTACGGTGAGAACAGCCATCAGGATGCTGCCTTCTATATAGAAGAGAATGTGACGGAAGCTTCTGTCGCCACCGCGCAGCAGGTTCAGGGTAAAGCCCTTTCCTATAACAACATCGCGGATACCGATGCGGCACTGGAGTGCGTAAAAGAGTTTACCGGAGCAGCCTGCGTGATCGTCAAGCATGCTAACCCGTGCGGCGTGGCAGTGGGCAGCACCATTCTGGATGCCTACGAGCGCGCTTATAAAACCGATCCTACCTCTGCGTTTGGCGGCATTATCGCCTTCAACCGCGAGCTGGATGAAGCTACCGCTCAGGCTATTATCAGCCGCCAGTTTGTGGAGGTGATCATCGCCCCTTCCGCAAGCCCTGCCGCGTTGAAAATTACCGCAGCAAAACAGAACGTTCGCGTGCTGACCTGCGGTCAGTGGCAGCAGCGTCAGACTGGCCTGGATTTCAAACGCGTGAATGGGGGTCTGCTGGTACAGGATCGCGATCTCGGCATGGTGGAAGAGAGCCAGCTGCGCGTGGTCAGCAAACGTCAGCCGACGGAGCAGGAGCTGCGTGATGCGCTGTTCTGCTGGAAGGTGGCCAAGTTTGTTAAGTCTAACGCCATTGTCTATGCCCGCGACAATATGACCATCGGCATAGGCGCAGGCCAGATGAGCCGGGTTTACTCTGCTAAAATCGCGGGCATCAAAGCCAGCGACGAAGGACTGGAGGTAAAAGGTTCCGCCATGGCGTCTGATGCTTTCTTCCCGTTCCGTGACGGCATTGATGCGGCTGCCGCCGTTGGCGTGAGCTGCGTCATCCAGCCTGGCGGTTCAATTCGTGATGAAGAAGTGATTGCCGCTGCCGACGAACACGGCATCGCGATGATCTTTACCGACATGCGCCATTTCCGCCATTAATTACGGAGCAGACAGAACGATGAAAATTTTAGTGATTGGTAATGGCGGACGTGAACACGCGCTGGCCTGGAAAGCCTCTCTTTCGCCGCTGGCGGAGACCGTCTTCGTGGCGCCAGGCAATGCCGGTACTGCGCTTGAGCCTGCCTTGCAGAACGTAAACATCAGCGCCACCGATATTCCTGCTTTGCTTAACTTTGCGCAAAACGAGAAGATCGACCTGACCATAGTCGGCCCGGAAGCGCCGCTGGTGATTGGCGTGGTGGATGCCTTCCGCGCCGCTGGCCTGAAAATTTTTGGGCCGACGCAGGCGGCCGCGCAGCTGGAAGGCTCCAAAGCCTTCACCAAAGATTTTCTGGCTCGCCACCATATTCCTACAGCGGAATATCAGAACTTTACCGAAGTAGAGCCGGCGCTGGCCTACACCCGGAGTAAAGGCGCGCCGATTGTTATCAAAGCCGATGGCCTGGCCGCCGGTAAAGGTGTGATTGTAGCGATGACGCTACAGGAAGCGGAAGAAGCTATCCAGGATATGCTGGCAGGCAATGCTTTTGGCGATGCGGGCCACCGTATCGTGGTGGAAGAGTTCCTTGATGGTGAGGAAGCCAGCTTTATCGTGATGGTCGATGGTGAAAACGTGCTGCCGATGGCCACCAGCCAGGATCACAAGCGCGTGGGCGATGCCGATACCGGCCCCAATACCGGCGGTATGGGCGCCTACTCACCCGCTCCGGTGGTCACTGATGAAATCCACCAGCGAGTGATGGATGAAGTGATCTGGCCGACCGTCCGTGGCATGGCGGCTGAAGGCAATATCTATACCGGCTTCCTCTATGCAGGCCTGATGATCGACAAGAGCGGTCAGCCAAAAGTGATCGAGTTCAACTGCCGTTTTGGCGATCCTGAAACACAGCCGATCATGCTGCGTATGCAGTCAGATCTGGTGGATCTTTGCCTGGCTGCCGTGGACGGCAAGCTCAATACCAAAGAGTCACGCTGGGATCCTCGTCCTTCACTGGGTGTAGTGCTGGCGGCTGGCGGCTATCCTGGCGATTACAGCACGGGCGATCAAATCCATGGTTTACCGCTGGAAGCGACCCCTGACGGCAAAGTGTTCCACGCCGGGACAAGGATGGAGGATGATTTAGTCGTTACTAACGGTGGACGCGTTCTGTGCGTGACGGCGCTGGGCGAAGATGTTGCCGCGGCGCAAAAACAGGCTTATGCACTGGCGGAATCGATCTCATGGCAGGGAAGCTTCTGCCGTAGCGATATTGGCTATCGCGCAATCGGCCGCAAATAGTTGTTCCGGGGGCTGGAGAATCCGGCCCCTGTTCTCCCTACCCCGCCCTGCCTGCTCTCACAAATCCGCCTCTTGCGGCTCCGTCGCACACTGATCGTCGGCTGAAACCAGAATCAGCTGCGTTCCACTGGGCGCTTCCAGCCAGGAAATACTCACCGGCTTGCCCGATTCTCGCTGATGCTGCGTGATATAGCGGGTAAAGAAAGGATCGAAGCTGGGCTTCTCTTCGCCGCCTTTGCAAAGCGTGACCGTGCCCGAAGGCGACCAGTGGCCCTGCTTCAGCCATACGCGCCCCTCCAGCAGGTCGTCACTGATTTTAAGCATCCGACCTGCATCGAACTGGTAGAGTGCCACGTCGTCCGGTGAGAGCGCCTCACGTCGCCCTTCCAGCTGGCGCTGCATAAAGCTCAGGCTGCCATCCTGATCAAACCTCAGCGTCACGTCATCGGGATGATCCCCTTTGACATGGCGTTCAACCGAAATCAGCTTCTCTTGCTGCCACAGGTAATCCGTGGTTTCGCTACTGCCTCCCGTGAACGGGGTATAGACCGTAACAAGATGGCTGGTGTGGTTAGGGTTATCTTTACGCCAGATCCTGACGGTGCCACGGTCGGCAAGATAGCCGCTGGCGGTAAAATCAGGAAGCGTGGAGCGTGAAGTGCATCCTGCCAGCATAAGCAGCATCAGGAGAGGGGCGGAGAAGGTAAACGGGTGTCGTCTCATGGGTGTGATTATCACACATTGCGGGCAGGTTTGCCGCAGCAGGCGTAGCTGAAGCAGAGAAAAGCAAAGAACCAGAACCTTAACAAAAGGGGCTTTACGCCCCCCTGTTTAAAACCTTTCACCGTCAGACGATTACTTAACAGCGTCTTTCAGTGCTTTACCAGAAACAAATGCCGGTACGTTTGCAGCAGCAATTTTGATCTCTTTACCAGTCTGCGGGTTGCGGCCAGTACGCTCAGCACGGTGGTTAACTTTAAAGGTACCAAAACCAACCAGTTGTACAGCATCACCTTCTTTCAGAGACTCAGTAATCGCAGCCAGGGTGGATTCCAGAGCAGCTTTAGCCTGGGTCTTTGACAGGTCCGCTTTGTCCGCAATTACATCAATCAGTTGAGTCTTGTTCATAAGTTATCCTTACAGTGTATTTATCGCTTGCTAAGCATCATGTGCGAGGGAAAAACCAAATTTGGCGCTCTCCTGCATTCACGCACCGCTAGCCACATTTTTCAGCCCCCCAAATGTAGACCAGACTGGGGGCGAATGTGAAGCCTTAAGGCGCTACAAATCAGGCCTGAAGTCACGTTTTATCGTGTTATTGCTGAAAATTTATACCGATGTTACTGATCCCTGACTCCCGCAGGTCAGATCGCAGTCCTTTGATCAGGTCGAGGTCCCTCTCCTCGCAGGCGCTGAGCAGGCGGAAAATCTCCCACTGGATGTCCCACTCTTCTTCTACCGCCGGGTTCTCTTTTAACTCTTCATCGCTCATTTCACGTTCAGCCTGGGTCATTTCCAGCATCGCGACGCTGGTGATGGAGGCTTCGCTGACGGCAATCGCATGCGTCAGCGTTTCACCGCTTAAACGGGAGTGCAGCAGTTCGCTCAGTGCCACGCAGGCATCAATGGCGGGATAGACGCCATAGAGGTCGTAATCCTCAGCGGCCGGAATCGCTTCTTCAAACTTTTCGAGCTGGGAATCAAAGTTCACCTTGGCATCTTTGATAACCAGGGTTTCCCAGATCAGATCAAGAATACGGCGATAAATTTGCGCATCCCCAAAACCGGTCTGCTGGCAGAAAGCCCAGTAGTTGGGGAACATACGTTCACACAGGCAGGCCATAAAAGTAACGTGCTGCCAGCTTTCCAGTTTCTCAAGCCGCAAGTGAATGGGATTACGTAACATAGTGGGATCTCTTAAACATAAGTGCGCGGCCAGCAGTGTAACTGAAAAGAAGAGCGCTCACACCGTTAACCCTACAGGCCAAGTCGGACAAAAGAGGGCCGGTTAGAGGCGACGGCATCCGCCCAGCGGGTCGGCTCAGGCAGCCGGTAGCCCTGTAAGCAGGTTTCTACCCACGTCAGGGCTGTATCTGCGCTAACGCGATGCCCGGAAGAGATAAACAGCGGATTACAGCGCCGCTTGCTGCGCAGCACCCAGCCAATCTGCTCGCCCTTGTCGATCAGCGGCTGCCGTTCACCCGGCTCATCGCCCAGCGGCTCGAACTTCCCGCACAAACGCCGTTTTGCCACGCCGATAGTAGGGACATCCACCAGCAGACCAAAATGGCTGGCCACGCCCAGGCGACGCGGATGGGCAATTCCCTGTCCGTCAACGAATAACAGATCGGGACGCTGCTCAAGCTGCTCCCACGCGGCCAGCAGCGCGGGATATTCGCGAAAAGAGAGATAACCGGGGATGTAAGGCATAGTGGTAGCGATACGGGCCACCCGGTGCTCTACCAGCTTCAGTGAGGGATACTCAAGAATCACGAGGGCGGCGCGTGTCACCTCGCCCCCCTGCTCAAACCCCACATCGGCACCGCCAATATAGCGTGGAGGCATAACGTCGAAGTCATCTTCGCGAACAACTTCCGCCGCCCGCGTTAACTGTTCCTGCTTTAATGCCTGAATATCCATGCTTACCCCTGATGGTAAGGGCGTGACAGTTTGTGGACAGCCTCCACAAATACGCCCGCGTGTTCCGGTGGCACATCCTGATGGATGCCGTGACCCAGGTTGAAGACATGGCCGGTGCCATGACCAAAGCCTTCAAGGATAGTCGCCACTTCCTGTTCGATGCGTGCGGGCGCAGCGTAAAGCATGGAGGGATCCATATTGCCCTGTAGCGCTACTTTATCGCCCACCCGACGACGCGCATCGGCAATGTCGGTAGTCCAGTCCAGCCCCAACGCATCACAGCCGGTCGCGGCCATCGCTTCCAGCCACTGGCCGCCGCCTTTCGTGAACATCGTCACCGGCACGCGGCGCCCGTCGTTTTCACGTTGCAGGCCATCGATGATTTTGTGCATGTAATGCAGCGAGAACTCAAGATAGTCACGGCCAGTCAGCACGCCGCCCCAGGTATCAAAGATCATCACTGACTGCGCGCCAGCACGGATCTGTGCATTAAGGTAGAGCGTGACGCTGTCTGCCAGCTTATCCAGCATCAGATGCAGAGTTTGCGGCTCGGCATACATCATCTTTTTGAGTTTGGTGAAGGCCTTACTGCTGCCGCCTTCAACCATATAAGTTGCCAGCGTCCAGGGACTGCCGGTAAAACCGATTAACGGCACGTCACCGTTAAGATTTTTGCGGATAGTCCGCACGGCGTTCATCACATAGCCCAGTTCCTGCTCCGGATCCGGTACCGGCAATTTTTCAACATCTGCACGACAGGTCACTGGCGAGGAGAAGCGTGGACCTTCACCGGCTTCAAAATAGAGGCCCAGACCCATGGCATCAGGAATGGTCAGGATATCCGAGAACAGGATCGCCGCATCAAGCGGATAACGCCGCAGCGGTTGCAGCGTCACTTCGCAGGCCAGCTCGGCATTTTTGCACAGCGACATAAAATCACCGGCAACGGCGCGGGTGGCTTTGTACTCTGGCAGATAGCGACCGGCCTGACGCATCATCCACACAGGTGTGACATCAACAGGCTGGCGCAGCAGGGCACGCAGATAACGATCGTTCTTCAGTTCACTCATCTTTAAAGGCTCTCTCAAATTCAGGCGCGCAGTATAGCATTCATTCCGCTTCGGCGCGGCAGAGGGCAACGGTATCCTCAATCAGCCGGCGTGCTACCGTTCCGGCTGGCGGCAAGTGCGGCAGGGCATCAAAGCGATACCAGCCCGCATCCAGCAGCTCTTTCGGGTCGATCTGGATCTCGCCGCTGTCATAATCGGCCATAAAGGCCATCATCAGCGACTGCGGGAATGGCCAGGGCTGTGAAGAGACATAGCGCAAATTTTTCACTTTAATGCCGCTCTCTTCCATCACTTCACGCGCGACGGTCTCTTCCAGCGTCTCGCCAACTTCAACAAAACCTGCCAGTACCGTATAGATTCCGTTACGGTGTTTGGTGTGCTGGGCCAGCAAAATCTCTTCACCCCGGCGAATGGCAACAATGATGCAGGGGGCAATTTGCGGGTAGTAACGCTGGCGGCAATGCTGGCAAAGGCAGGCTCTTTCCGTTTTGCTGTGATGCATCTTATGGCCGCAGTAGCCGCACCATTTGTGGGATCGATAAAACTCCGCCAGCTGGATCCCTTTACCCGCCAGCTGGAAAAGCCCGACATCCTGGTCGAGGATCTGCCGTAAAGATCCCATCTCCTGGGGGCGGTTTTCACAGATCAGATAAACAGGATCCCCCTGCCACTCACCAAGCAAAGATCCTGTAGATCCCACCAGCCCATTTTCTTCTGCGTTACCGTAGGGTAATTGACCTTTGGGCAGCCAAAGTTTATGTTCATGACTGACAACCCACCAGCCAACGTCTAAGCTTGAAATCTCACGTTGCATAAATTTGCTCATCCTCAACATGCAGAATTTTGAAGTACTGGATTGGGGCTAGACAGAAATATTACTTACCTGGAGTCACACATGCTTAACCAGTTAGAAGTCCTTACCGCGCGCGTTGGCGGATGTAGCGACCTGGTAGACTTCTGTCTGCGCTCCCGCAGGCAGCTGCTGATTGCCTATTATCATCTGGTTGGCATCAAGCCTAACAAGGAATCGCTGACTACGCTCGACGAAAACGCACTGGACAATTTCTGCCAGGGCCTGGTCGATTATCTTTCCACTGGCCATTTCACCGTCTACGAACGCTTTATCGAAGAGTTGGAAGGCAGCGAGCAGCTGGCTAAAGCGGCGATTATCTACCCTTCGCTACAGGCCAACACTGAAACAATTATGCGGGTTTACGACACGCATCTGGAAGGCGCTATCGACCATGATAACTGTCTGGAATTCCAGAACGCCCTGTCTGAAGTCGGGGAAGCCCTGGAAGCCCGCTTTACGCTGGAAGATAAGTTTATTCAGCTGGCGCTGGAAAAAAGCGCAGATAAACCGGTAGCCGCTAACGATGGCGCGCTGGCTCGTCCGGCGTAAACGTTATCAGTTTGTAAAAGCCTTGTAGTTTTAAAAAAGCCCCTCTATGCTGAAGGGGCACTACAAGGTGAGGTTACTTTTTCACCAACCCTGTTTTGTCGGACGCGTGAGTCCGGCAAAATTCTTCTTGTCGGAGTGCCCTTAGGGGCTGAGACCGTTTATTCGGGATCCGCGGAACCTGATCAGGTTAGTACCTGCGAAGGGAACAAGAGTAAACATTCAGTGACGGTGTGGATCCGTACGTTTTCACACCCTGCGCTTACTCCTCCGAACTCCAGGCAAGCACATTCCCTTTTTTCAGGAACGCGCTATGTCTACCAGTAAAAAACCAACCCGTCGCGAACAGCGTGCAGAAGCACAGCAATTTATCGATTCCCTTCAGGGCACCGCCTTCCCTGACTCCAGACGTATCTGGCTAAACGGATCGCGCGAAGATATTCGCGTACCGATGCGCGAGATCCAGCTCAGCCCGACCCAAACCGGCGGCAGCAAAGATAAACCTCTGTTCGAAGCCAACGAGCCGGTGCCGGTGTATGACACCGCTGGCCCCTATGGCGATCCTGAAGCGAAAATTGATGTACACCGCGGGCTGGCCCGTTTGCGTCAGACGTGGATTAACGAACGCGGTGACACGCAACCCATCGGGCAGCTCAGCTCTGTTTATACACAGCAACGGCTGGCGGATGAAGGGCTGGATCATCTTCGTTTTGAACATCTTCCCCACCCTCGCAAGGCGCTGGCTGGCCGCTGCGTCACCCAACTTCATTACGCTCGTCTGGGTATCATCACGCCGGAGATGGAATTTATTGCTCTGCGCGAAAATATGGGGCGCGAACGCATCCGTGGCGAGGTGCTGTTACAACAGCATCCCGGCAACAGCTTTGGTGCCAGCCTGCCCGAAAATATCACCCCTGAGTTTGTTCGTCAGGAAGTGGCCGCCGGACGCGCCATTATCCCCGCCAATATCAACCACCCGGAATCTGAGCCGATGATTATCGGCCGTAATTTTCTGGTGAAAATCAACGCCAACATCGGTAATTCCGCCGTCAGCTCCTCTATCGAAGAGGAGGTGGAGAAGCTTGTGTGGTCAGCGCGCTGGGGTGCCGACACGGTGATGGATCTCTCTACTGGCCGGAATATTCACGAGACTCGCGAATGGATATTGCGTAACAGTCCGGTACCCATTGGCACCGTCCCGATCTATCAGGCGCTGGAAAAGGTGAATGGCGTGGCGGAAAATCTCACCTGGGAGATCTTCCGCGACACGCTGCTGGAGCAGGCTGAACAGGGGGTGGACTACTTCACCATCCACGCTGGTGTCCTGCTGCGCTATGTCCCGATGACCGCAAAGCGCCTGACCGGGATTGTTTCACGCGGCGGCTCGATCATGGCGAAATGGTGCCTTTCGCACCATAAAGAGAGTTTCCTGTATGAGCACTTCCGCGAGATCTGCGAGCTGTGCGCAGCCTATGACGTTTCGCTGTCGCTGGGCGATGGTCTGCGTCCCGGCTCTGTTCAGGACGCCAACGACGAGGCGCAATTTGCGGAGCTGCATACCCTGGGCGAACTGACCAAAATCGCCTGGGAGTATGACGTGCAGGTGATGATTGAAGGCCCTGGTCACGTGCCGATGCAGATGATCCGCCGCAACATGACAGAACAGCTGAAGCATTGTCATGAAGCACCCTTCTATACCCTTGGCCCGCTGACTACGGATATCGCGCCGGGCTACGATCACATCACCTCTGGTATTGGTGCCGCCATGATTGGCTGGTTTGGCTGCGCCATGCTCTGTTACGTCACGCCAAAAGAGCATCTGGGTCTGCCCAACAAAGAAGATGTTAAGCAGGGGCTGATTACCTACAAGATCGCTGCACATGCTGCGGATCTGGCGAAAGGGCATCCTGGTGCACAGATCCGCGATAACGCCATGTCGAAAGCCCGTTTCGAATTCCGCTGGGAAGATCAGTTCAATCTGGCGCTCGATCCCCATACGGCGCGAGCGTACCACGACGAGACGCTGCCGCAGGAATCGGGCAAGGTGGCCCATTTTTGCTCCATGTGCGGGCCTAAATTCTGTTCAATGAAGATTACCCAGGAGGTGCGTGATTATGCCGCCAGCCTGGAGGCAAAAGCGCAGCCGATTGAGGTCGGTATGGCCGAAATGTCCGAAGCCTTCCGCACGCGCGGCGGTGAACTCTATCATCCTGCCGACGCGCTGATTCGGGAGGATAAAGCATGAGCCGTGGCCCCTTTCCTGCAACAGCCGCGCGGCTTGGTCTCTACCCGGTGGTGGAAACTGTGGCATGGCTTGAACGCCTGCTGGATGCTGGCGTGCGTACGCTGCAACTTCGTATTAAAGATCTTCCGGAAACGGCGGTAGAGCAGACTATCGCGTACGCAGTAGCGCTGGGCAAAGGTTATCAGGCCCGTCTGTTTATCAATGATTACTGGCGTTCAGCCATTAAATATCAGGCTTATGGCGTGCATCTGGGTCAGGAGGACCTGGATGTGGCGGATCTGGATGCGGTGCACCGCGCGGGCTTACGTCTCGGCCTCTCCACGCATGACGATGCAGAGCTGGATCGCGCCCTGGCAGAGCAACCTTCCTATATCGCACTGGGGCATGTGTTCCCGACGCAGACCAAAGTCATGCCCTCGTCACCTCAGGGGCTAAGTGAGCTGCAACGCCATCTCTTACGTTTGCAGGGTATCTCTACCGTAGCAATTGGCGGAATCAGCCTGGAAAGGGCACCGCAGGTGCTGGCCACCGGCGTGGGCAGTATCGCCGTGGTCAGCGCTATCACCCAGGCCGCTGACTGGCGGGCGGCAACAGCCGCCTTGCTGGCGCTGGCCGGAACGGGAGGTGAAGCCGATGTTAAGTGACAGCGATTTTCTCCGTTACAGCCGCCAGCTGCTGCTGGAAGAGTTTGCTCTGGATGCTCAGCAAAAGCTTCAGGAGGCCAGCGTACTGATTGTAGGTCTTGGCGGATTAGGTTCCCCGGCGGCGCTCTATCTGGCGGCAGCGGGCGTCGGCAAGCTGGTGCTGGCGGATGACGACACCTTGCATATCAGTAATCTTCAGCGACAGATCCTGTTTCGCACCGCTGAAACCGGGCAGCCTAAAGTCGCGCTGGCGAAAAAGCATTTGCAGGCACTCAATCCGCAGGTGGAATTTATTGCGCTGGAACGCCGGATGACCGCAGCCACGTTGCAGGAAACCGTAGAGTGGGTCGATCTGGTGCTGGACTGTAGCGACAACATGGAAACTCGCCATGCCATCAATGCCGCCTGCGTAAAGAGCGCCACACCGTTAATCAGTGCCAGCGCCGTGGGGTTCGGCGGCCAGCTGCTGGTTCTTACGCCGCCGTTTGCGCAGGGCTGCTACCGCTGCCTGTGGCCTGATCAGGCAGAGCCGCAGCGAAACTGCCGCAATGCCGGCGTGCTGGGGCCGGTGGTGGGGGTAATGGGCACCTTACAGGCATTAGAAGCCTTGAAAATGCTGGCGGGTCACCCTTCCCCGCTGGACGGTAAGCTGCGGCTTTTTGACGGGCGGCAGCAAACCTGGCGGACATTAAACCTAGAGCGCAGCACGAGCTGCCCTGTGTGTGGAGAGCACGATGCAGATCGTTGTGAATGATGAGTCTGTGACGCTGGAAGGTTCTGTGACGCTGACTGAACTACTGGAGCGTCTTTCCCACAGCCAGCCCGGCATTGCGCTGGCGGTAAACCAACAGATTATTCCGCGCGATCGCTGGGCGGAATATATTTTACAGGAGGGCGATGAGCTGGTGATTTTCCAGGCTATCGCCGGAGGCTGATATGCTGCAAATTGCTGATAAAACCTTTACCTCTCGCCTGTTCACCGGCACGGGGAAATTCTCCAGCCCCCGACTGATGCTGGAAGCTTTAAGGGAATCGGGTAGCCAGCTGGTAACAATGGCGATGAAACGCGTGGATTTGCGTGGCGGCGATGACGCTATTCTTCGTCCTTTACAGGAGCTGGGGGTCGATCTGCTGCCAAATACTTCCGGCGCTAAAACGGCTGAAGAGGCGATTTTCGCCGCCCGTCTCGCCCGTGAAGCTCTGGGAACTCACTGGCTGAAGCTGGAAATCCATCCTGACATGCGTTACCTGCTGCCCGATCCCATTGAGACGCTGAAAGCGGCTGAAATTCTGGTCAGAGAAGGCTTTACCGTGCTGCCCTACTGCCATGCCGATCCCGTTTTGTGTAAACGTCTGGAGGAAGCGGGTTGCGCAGCCGTGATACCGCTGGGTGCGCCAATTGGCAGTAATCAGGGGCTTAAAACCCGCGATCTGCTGGCCATCATCATTGAGCAGGCGAACGTGCCGGTGATTGTTGATGCCGGTATCGGTGCGCCAAGCCATGCCAGTGAAGCGTTGGAAATGGGCGCGGACGCGGTGCTGGTTAATACCGCTATCGCTTCCGCCCGGCATCCGGTGCAGATGGCCAGAGCCTTCAGGCTGGCCGTAGAAGCTGGCGCGCTGGCATACCGAAGCGGCCCCGGTTCGCCTGTGCAACAGGCCGTGCCCACCAGCCCGCTGACCCGTTTTTTGCAGGCGGGAGGTGAGGAATGAAAAGTTTTGTCTCTCAGTGGGAAAAGCTGGAATGGGATGACATTCGCCTGCGCATTCACAGTAAAACCTCAGCCGACGTTGAGGCTGCGCTGAATGCCGCCAAAGTGGGACGGGAAGAGCTGATGGCGCTGCTCTCTCCCGCTGCGATGCACTATCTTGAACCGCTGGCGCAAAAAGCGCAGCGGCTGACGCGCCAACGGTTCGGCCATGCCGTGAATCTGTTTGTGCCGCTCTATCTCTCTAACCTCTGCGCGAATGAGTGTACCTACTGCGGCTTTTCCATGAGTAATCGCATCAAGCGTAAAACGCTGGATGCCGCAGAGATTGCGCGCGAATGCGCAGCGATCCGCGCGTTGGGTTTTGACAACCTGCTGCTGGTGACCGGCGAACATCAGGCGAAAGTGGGTATGGCCTATTTTCGTGAACATCTCCCCGCTATTCGTCAGCATTTCAGCTCCCTGATGATGGAAGTGCAGCCGATGAGCGAAGCGGAATATGCCGAGCTGAAAAAGCTGGGGCTTGATGGCGTACTGGTTTATCAGGAGACCTATCATTCAGCGGTCTACAGCCAGCACCATCTGAAGGGAAACAAACAGGACTTTTTCTTCCGGCTGGAGACGCCGGACAGGCTGGGGCGGGCGGGCGTCGATAAAATTGGTTTAGGTGCGCTGATTGGGCTTTCCGACAGCTGGCGTACCGACTGCTATATGATGGCGGAGCACCTGCTGTGGCTGCAAAAAACCTGGTGGCAGAGCCGCTACTCCGTGGCGTTTCCCCGACTGCGCCCCTGTGCGGGCGGCATCCAGCCCGCTTCTGAAATGGATGAAGCGCAGCTGGTACAGGTTATCTGTGCCTTCAGGTTATTTGCGCCAGAGGTGGAGCAGTCTCTTTCAACAAGAGAGTCACCGCAGTTCCGCGATAAAGTGGTTCCGTTGGCGATCAATACCCTCAGCGCCTTCTCGAAAACGCAGCCAGGCGGATATGCAGAGACGCAGAGAGAGCTTGAGCAGTTTTCCCCTCATGATAATCGCCATCCTCAGCAGGTTGCAGAAGCGTTGATCCAGGCGGGGATGCAGCCGGTATGGAAAGACTGGGATCGCTATCTGGGACGATAACAACAGAAACCAGCGAAGTAGCCCGCACGCTTATGCGCTAAATAAACCTTAAGCTGAACGCTCCGGCGCGCTCTCGCAGAAAGTTACGCCAGGAGTGGTTCTGCATTTTTAGCAAAGCCAGAGTGCTGCTGTTCGCCCTTCAGGATCAGTTTTCCTTCTCAATGCTGACCCTCTTTTCCTGCTCCATTACAGAGAGGGCCGCAGGCCTGGCGATACCACATTGCTCCATCGCTCTTTCCACCGCAGCGCCGAGGATCTCAAGCGCCCTGCCCGTTTTTTCCGTAAAGGGCTGGGCGTAACTCAGGCGCAAACAGTTACGGTATTTGCCGGAAGCGGAAAACAGCGAGCCAACCGCTACCTGTAATTTTGCTTCCCGCAGCTCTTTATTGAGCCGGACTGCATCAAACGCTTCAGGAAGTTCGATCCACATCAGGAAGCCGCCTTGTGGGCGCGTGACGCAAATCCCACAGGGAAAATAGTGCCGTACCCAGTGAGTAAAAATCTCCAGATTGCGCTGATAGTGTTGCCGCATCCGCCGCAGGTGTGCCGGGTAATGTCCCAATCGCACAAATTCTGCGGCAGCCATTTGCGTCTGGGTAGCCGTTGAACCGGTGACGATATATTTCATATGCAGAACGCGATCCAGATAGCGTCCCGGCACTACCCATCCCACCCGCAACCCTGGCGCCACCGTTTTGGAAAATGAGCTACAGAGCAGAACACGCCCCTCATCATCAAAGGACTTAATCGTGGAAGGCCTGGGATATTCATATGCCAGTTCGCCATAGACATCGTCTTCGACAATGGCCACGTCAAACCGCTGCGCCAGCGCCAGCAGCGCACGTTTGCGGGATTCCGGCATGATAAACCCCAACGGATTATTGCAGTTCGGCACCACCACCACCGCTTTTACCGGCCACTGCTCCAGTGCCAGTTCTAACGCTTCCAGACTGATGCCGGTTTCTGAATCGGTGGGGATCTCAATCGCCTTAATACCAAAACCGCGCAGCGACTGCATGGTGCCGTGAAAAGTGGGGGATTCCACAGCCACAATGTCGCCCGGCTGGCATACCGCCCGAATAGAGACAGAGAGAGCCTCATGACAACCGGTAGTGATGACAATATCTTCAGGGAGCAGATGGCATCCACCATCTATTGCCAGCCGGGCAATTTGTTCGCGCAGTTCAGGCACACCATAAATATTGTCATAGTTCAGCATTCGAATATCCTGCTGATGACCTATCCGGCTCATGATCTTCCAGAGCGGTTTAAGCGTTGGCTGATTCAGATCGGGCATGCCGCTACCCAGTTGCTGCACATCGTCTTCCTGCCTGGCATTCAGCAGCTCAAGCACCGCATCCCACTGCGTAATTTCCACAGGGCGTTGCGCAGGACGGGTAAGCGGAGGCACTGGCGGCTCGGCTTTATGAGGCGTGACAAAATAGCCGGAACGGGGCTGCGGCGTGATCAGCCTTCGCTCTTCCAGCAGGTGATAAGCCTGCTGGACGGTACTGATGCTGACGCCATGTTCGCTACTGAGCGTCCTGACTGAGGGCAGGCGTTCACCGCTCAGGTAGAGGCCTTGCTCAATCCGCTGCGCCAGCAGATCCGCCAGATGTTGGTACCTTGTCATGTATGCTCCCCACCAGCCATTAATCCCGGAAACCAGTACAGATTTCCACGGAAATCACCATTCAGAACCACTATCCGCCAATCTGTATGTTAAATAAAGGTGATTTTTGAATCTGTATTGATCTGTTCGTTCCGCGCAAACTAACGCTATACACAGTTGAGGAGAACAGTATGGAATTTAATGAAATCCGGGCTGCGCGGCCTTTTGCAGCATCATCCTTTCATCTGATCTACAGGTTGTGGAAAGCGTGGTACGCCAGAAAGATTACCAAAAGGATCCTGAGCAGATTAAGTCCGGCTCAGCTGAAGGATATCGGTCTGACCCGACAGGATGTGGAGCGTTATAAGTAAAGCGGGGAAGCGGCACGGTTGCCGGGCGAAATAACTCCCTGCTGGTGAGCAAAGGCTTGGGTCGCAGGATAATTAACTGCCCTGAGCGGAGGTCTGGCTCAACCCGCTGCATGGCCGGAACAGATAAAGTCAGGATGGCGTTGAGCGGTGCCCGGCGCCATCCTGCTTAACAGAGCCTTTCTTCAGGGCGAAATAAAGAAAGCTGATAAGGGATTAATTTCCGCGATAAGTTGAGTAGCCATACTGGCTCAATAACAGCGGAATATGGTAATGCTCGCCAGACTTTTCTACATGGAAAATAACCGGGATTTCCGGGAAGAAGGTCGGCTGACGCGTACTTTTGTAGTAGTCACCCGTTTTGAATACCACTTTGTAATCCCCTGCCGCCATCGACTTATTTGCCGGGTACAGTGCCGCTATACGGCCATTGCTGTCAGTCTTGCCTTCTGCCAGCTTTACCCAGCCCGCATCAGAACGCTGTTCCAGCTCTACGCTGACTCCCGCAGTGGGAACGCCCGTTTGCAGATTGAGCACGTGGACGCTGACAGGATTTTTAGGCGCAGTAGTCTCAGCCGCACAGGCTGAAAGAGAGGCTGTCATCAGGGTGGCGGCAACCAGGGTCTTAACGGATTTCATTTTCATTGTTCTTCTCTCAAAGGTTAATTGCTAGCAAAATATAATATGATGATTAGCAATTAGCGAATCAGCACCGACAAATGTGAAATTTCCCAGATTACAGGCATAAAAAAACCGCTCCGGAGAGCGGTTTTTAACGTCAGGAGGTCAGCAACGATTAATCGTTGTTGCCACCCAGACCAGCGTTCAGCAGTTCTGCCAGGCTGGCAGAAGCTTCATCCGCAGTCACCTGAGGCACAACCGGCGTTTCGCCAGCTGCTTTACGGCGCATACGATCCTGATGATAAGCGTAACCGGTACCGGCTGGGATCAGACGGCCAACGATAACGTTCTCTTTCAGGCCGCGCAGTTCGTCGCGTTTGCCCGCAACGGCTGCTTCGGTCAGTACGCGCGTCGTTTCCTGGAACGATGCGGCAGAGATGAAGGATTCGGTCGCCAGTGATGCTTTGGTGATACCCAGCAGGTCGCGCATATAAGTTGCAGCGATTTTGCCGTTGGCTTCCAGTTCACGGTTAGAAATTTTAACGCGTGAGAACTCCACCTGCTCGCCGTCCAGGAAGTCAGTGCTTCCTGCGCTGGCGATGGTTGCTTTACGCAGCATCTGACGAACGATGACTTCGATGTGCTTATCGTTAATCTTAACGCCTTGCAGTCGGTAAACTTCCTGCACTTCGTTAGTGATGTAACGGGTCACCGCATGCACGCCACGCAGACGCAGAATGTCATGTGGAGACTCTGGGCCATCGGAAACCACGTCACCGCGCTCAACACGTTCACCTTCGAACACGTTCAGCTGGCGCCATTTCGGAATCATCTCTTCGTAATGATCGCTGCCATCAATCGGGGTGATAACCAGACGACGTTTCCCTTTGGTTTCTTTACCGAAGGAAATGATGCCGCTGATTTCAGCCAGGATTGCCGGCTCTTTCGGACGACGGGCTTCGAACAGGTCAGCAACGCGTGGCAGACCACCGGTGATGTCCTTGGTACCGCCAGATTCCTGCGGAACACGAGCCAGGGTATCACCCGAGCTGATCTTGATACCATCTTCCAGCTGCACAATCGCTTTACCTGGCAGGAAGTACTGAGCAGGCATATCGGAGCCTGGGATCATTACGTCATTGCCGTTGGCATCAACAATTTTCAGCGCCGGACGCAGATCTTTACCACCAGCAGTACGTTCCGCACTGTCCAGGATCACCAGAGAAGAGAGACCGGTCAGGTCATCCGTCTGGCGGGTAATGGTCTGGCCGTCAATCATGTCAGTGAAGCGAATATAACCGCTCACTTCGGTGATAACCGGCATGGTATGCGGATCCCAGTTTGCTACGGTTTCGCCCGCTGCAACCTGCTCGCCGTCACCTTTAGCCATGGTAGAACCGTAAGGAACTTTATAGCTCTCTTTGGTCCGGCCAAATTCGTCGATCATCTTCAGCTCGGTGTTACGTGAAGTAACGACCAGCTTGCCAGCGGAGTTGGTTACCGACTTGGCGTTGATCAGCTTCAGCGTACCCTTGTTTTTCACCTGGATGCTGGATTCAGCAGCCGCACGAGATGCCGCACCACCGATGTGGAACGTACGCATCGTCAGCTGTGTACCCGGCTCACCGATGGACTGTGCTGCGATAACGCCGATGGCCTCACCTTTGTTGATGATGTGACCACGTGCCAGATCGCGTCCATAACAGTGGGCGCACACGCCGAAGTCAGTTTCGCAACTTACTACGGAGCGAACTTTCAGGCTGTCAACAGAGTGCTCTTCCAACAGGTCACACTGCTGTTCGTGCAGCAGGGTGTTGCGTGGCAGCAGAATGTCGGCAGTACCCGGCTTCAGCACGTCTTCTGCGGTCACACGACCCAGAACACGTTCGCGCAGTGGCTCTTTAACATCGCCACCCTCGATAACCGGCGTCATCATGATACCTTCGTGGGTACCACAATCGTCTTCGGTCACCACCAGATCCTGTGCCACGTCAACCAGACGACGGGTCAGGTAACCGGAGTTCGCGGTTTTCAGTGCGGTATCCGCAAGACCTTTACGAGCACCGTGCGTGGAGATGAAGTACTGGAGTACGTTCAGACCTTCACGGAAGTTCGCGGTAATTGGCGTCTCGATGATTGAGCCATCTGGCTTAGCCATCAGACCACGCATACCGGCCAGCTGACGAATCTGTGCAGCAGAACCACGCGCACCGGAGTCAGCCATCATAAAGATGCTGTTGAAGGAAACCTGACGCTCTTCCACACCATCGCGGTTAATCACGAGTTCGGTAGAAAGGTTTTCCATCATCGCTTTAGCAACGCGTTCGTTGGCCGCAGCCCAGATATCGATCACTTTGTTATAGCGTTCGCCAGCGGTAACCAGACCAGACTGGAACTGCTCCTGAATCTCAGCTACTTCCGCTTCCGCTTCAGAGATGATTTCCACTTTCTTGGCCGGGATAACCATGTCGTCGATACCTACAGACGCACCAGAGCGCGCAGCGTAGGCGAAACCGGTGTACATGGTCTGGTCAGCAAAGATAACGGTCGGCTTCAGGCCCAGGATGCGGTAACAGGTGTTCAGCATCTTGGAGATAGCTTTCTTGCCCAGCGCCTGGTTCACGATAGAGTACGGCAGACCTTTCGGCACGATCATCCAGAGGATGGCGCGGCCAACGGTGGTATCGATGATGCTGGTTTTAGCAACCCACTCATCCTGCTCATTCTTTTCGTGCTCGGTGATACGCACTTTCACGCGAGCGTGCAGAGAGGCCAGACCGGCGCGATAAATACGCTCCGCTTCTTTAGGGCCAGTCAGCACCATGCCTTCGCCTTTGGCGTTAACACAGTCGCGGGTCATGTAGTAGAGACCCAGTACAACGTCCTGAGAAGGAACGATGATTGGCTCACCGTTCGCTGGCGACAGGATGTTGTTGGTAGACATCATCAGCGCACGCGCTTCCAGCTGGGCTTCCAGCGTCAGCGGTACGTGAACAGCCATCTGGTCACCATCGAAGTCGGCGTTATAAGCCGCACAAACCAGCGGGTGCAGCTGGATAGCTTTACCTTCGATCAGCACAGGCTCAAAGGCCTGGATACCCAGACGGTGCAGCGTTGGTGCACGGTTCAGCAGCACCGGGTGTTCGCGGATCACTTCGTCCAGGATATCCCAAACGACAGCTTCTTCACGCTCAACCATTTTCTTGGCGGCTTTAATGGTGGTAGCAAGACCACGCAGTTCCAGCTTGCCGTAGATAAACGGTTTGAACAGCTCCAGCGCCATTTTCTTCGGCAGACCACACTGGTGCAGACGCAGGTATGGACCCACGGTGATAACGGAACGACCAGAGTAGTCGACACGTTTACCCAGCAAGTTCTGACGGAAACGACCCTGTTTACCTTTGATCATATCGGCCAAAGATTTCAGAGGACGCTTGTTAGAACCGGTGATCGCACGACCGCGACGGCCGTTATCCAGCAGCGCATCGACCGCTTCCTGAAGCATACGTTTTTCGTTACGTACGATGATATCTGGCGCAGCCAGATCCAGCAGGCGCTTCAGACGGTTGTTACGGTTGATAACGCGACGATAGAGATCGTTCAGATCGCTTGTTGCGAAACGACCGCCGTCCAGCGGCACCAGCGGACGCAGATCCGGTGGCAACACAGGCAGCACGGTAAGGATCATCCACTCTGGCTTGTTACCAGACTGAACAAACGCTTCCAGCAGCTTGATACGCTTGGTCAGCTTTTTGCGTTTGGTTTCGGAGTTAGTTTCGGTCAGCTCTTCACGCAGCTGCTCGCACTCCTGCTCCAGATCCATGTTTTTCAACAGGGCCTGGATCGCTTCCGCACCCATCTTCGCGTCGAACTCATCACCAAACTCTTCCAGCGCATCCAGATACTGCTCTTCAGTCAGGATCTGACGACGCTCGAGGTTGGTCATACCGCCTTCGACAACCACATAAGATTCGAAGTACAGCACGCGTTCGATGTCACGCAGTGGCATATCCAGCAGCAAACCGATGCGCGAAGGCAGCGATTTCAGGAACCAGATGTGCGCAGTCGGTGAAGCCAGCTCAATGTGGCCCATACGCTCACGGCGAACTTTAGTCTGTGTAACTTCAACGCCACACTTCTCACAGATCACACCGCGGTGCTTCAGGCGCTTGTACTTACCGCACAGGCACTCATAGTCTTTTACTGGCCCGAAAATACGCGCACAGAAAAGGCCGTCACGTTCTGGTTTGAACGTACGGTAATTAATGGTTTCCGGCTTTTTAACTTCACCAAAAGACCAGGAACGGATCATGTCTGGCGAGGCCAGAGCAATTTTGATCGCATCAAACTCTTCGGTCTTAGTTTGCGCTTTCAGAAACTTAAGTAAGTCTTTCACGGATTAGCTCCCGTCGGAGTGAGACTTCTCAGCACGCCCGGGGCCGGGCGTGCTGTAACCAGTACAAATTCGAGTGCTTACTCGTCTTCAAGCTCGATGTTAATACCCAGCGAGCGGATCTCTTTCAACAGTACGTTGAAGGATTCCGGCATGCCCGGTTCCATCTGATGGTTGCCGTCAACGATGTTTTTATACATCTTGGTACGGCCATTCACGTCATCAGACTTCACGGTCAGCATTTCCTGTAGGGTATAAGCGGCACCATATGCTTCCAGTGCCCACACTTCCATCTCACCGAAGCGCTGTCCACCGAACTGCGCCTTACCACCCAGCGGCTGCTGAGTAACGAGGCTGTAAGAGCCGGTAGAACGTGCATGCATCTTGTCATCCACTAAGTGGTTGAGTTTCAGCATGTACATGTAGCCAACGGTAACCTGACGTTCGAACTGTTCGCCTGTACGACCATCAAACAGCGTGATCTGACCGGAAGAAGGCAGGCCGCCGAGCTGTAACAGCTCTTTGATTTCGCTCTCTTTCGCGCCGTCAAACACCGGTGTGGCGATTGGCATCCCTTTCTTCAGGTTTTCAGCCAGACGCAGCACTTCATCGTCGGTGAACGTGTTCAGGTCGACTTTCTGACGCACATCGGTGCCCAGATCGTACGCGCGCTGAATAAACTCACGCAGCTTAGACACTTCTTCCTGCTTCTTAAGCATAGCGTTGATCTTCTCGCCAATGCCTTTCGCAGCCATACCCAGGTGGGTTTCAAGAATCTGTCCAATGTTCATACGTGAAGGTACGCCCAGCGGGTTCAGTACGATGTCGACCGGCGTACCGTGCTCATCGTATGGCATATCTTCGATCGGGTTGATCTTGGAGATAACACCTTTGTTCCCGTGACGACCTGCCATTTTGTCACCAGGCTGGATCTGACGCTTAACGGCCAGATACACTTTCACGATTTTCAGCACGCCAGGTGCCAGGTCATCGCCCTGAGTGATTTTACGGCGCTTCGCTTCAAGTTTTTTCTCAAACTCGTGCTTCAGCTCATCGTATTGCTCTGCCAGCTGCTCCAGCTGGTTTTGCTTCTCTTCGTCGGTCAGGCCGAGTTCCAGCCAGCGCTCGCGTGGCAGCTTGTCCAGTTTCTCCGCTTCAACGCCACCTGCAACCAGCAGGTAGTTGATGCGGCTGAACAGGCCAGCTTCGAGGATCTGCAATTCTTCAGACAGGTCTTTCTTCGCCTGCTTCAGCTGCATCTCTTCGATTTCCAGCGCGCGCTTGTCTTTTTCCACGCCATCGCGGGTGAAGACCTGCACGTCAATAACGGTACCAGACACGCCGTTTGGTACGCGCAGAGAAGAGTCTTTAACGTCAGACGCTTTCTCACCGAAGATCGCACGCAATAACTTCTCTTCTGGCGTCAGCTGGGTTTCACCTTTCGGCGTTACCTTACCTACCAGAATGTCGCCACCGGTCACTTCAGCACCGATATAGACGATACCGGACTCATCCAGTTTGGAGAGTGCAGCTTCACCCACGTTAGGGATGTCAGCCGTAATCTCTTCTGGCCCCAGCTTGGTGTCGCGAGACACGCACGCCAGTTCCTGAATGTGGATAGTGGTGAAGCGATCTTCCTGTACCACGCGCTCGGAGACCAAAATGGAGTCTTCGAAGTTGTAGCCGTTCCACGGCATGAACGCGACGCGCATGTTCTGACCCAGTGCCAGTTCACCGAGATCCGTTGAAGGACCATCAGCCAGCACGTCACCACGTTCAATTGGTTCACCCAGGTTCACACATGGCATCTGGTTGATGCAGGTGTTCTGGTTAGAACGGGTGTATTTGGTCAGGTTATAAATGTCGATACCCGCTTCGCCCGGATACATTTCGTCTTCGTTAACTTTGATAACGATACGGGATGCATCAACGTACTGAACGGTACCACCACGTTTCGCTACGGCTGTAACACCGGAGTCTACCGCTACCGCGCGTTCCATACCGGTACCAACCAGCGGCTTATCAGCGCGCAGAGTTGGAACCGCCTGACGTTGCATGTTTGCACCCATCAATGCGCGGTTGGCGTCATCGTGCTCCAGGAACGGGATCAGTGACGCACCGACAGAAACCACCTGCTGGGTGGAAACGTCCATGTAGTCAACCTGATCGCGGCTGAACAGGCTCGATTCGCCTTTGCTACGGCAGGTCACCAGATCGTCTACGAAGTGACCTTCGTCGTCGAGGTTGGTGTTCGCCTGAGCGATAACGTAGTTACCCTCTTCAATAGCAGAGAGGTAATGAATTTCGTCGGTCACCACGCCGTCAATAACACGACGGTACGGCGTTTCAAGGAAACCATACTCGTTGGTCTGCGCATACACAGACAAGGAGTTGATCAGACCGATGTTTGGACCTTCTGGCGTTTCGATAGGGCACACACGACCGTAATGCGTCGGGTGAACGTCTCGAACTTCAAAGCCTGCACGCTCACGCGTCAGACCGCCAGGGCCGAGTGCAGAGATACGACGTTTGTGCGTAATCTCAGACAGCGGGTTGTTCTGGTCCATAAACTGAGACAGCTGGCTGGAACCAAAGAACTCTTTCACTGCCGCAGAGATTGGCTTGGCGTTGATCATATCCTGAGGCATCAGGGTATCCAGATCGCCCAGAGACAGACGCTCTTTCACCGCACGCTCAACACGGACCAGACCTACGCGGAACTGGTTTTCCGCCATTTCGCCAACGGAACGGATACGACGGTTGCCGAGGTGGTCGATATCATCCACTTCACCAATACCGTTACGGATACCGATAAGCTTACGCATCACTTCAATGATGTCGTCTTTGCTCAGGATACCGGAACCTTCAATCTCGTCACGCAGCAGAGAACGGTTGAACTTCATACGGCCAACCGCAGAGAGATCGTAGCGGTCTTCAGAGAAGAACAGGTTCTCGAACAGGTTTTCCGCTGCTTCACGCGTTGGCGGCTCGCCAGGACGCATCATGCGATAGATCTCAACCAGTGCGCTCAGGCGATCGCTGGTTGGGTCGACGCGGATTGTCTCGGAGATATAGGCACCGTGATCCAGATCGTTGGTGAACAGCGTCTCAATACGCTTGTGACCGGACTGGCTCAGTTTAGCCAACAGATCCAGCGACAGCTCCATGTTCGCAGCAACAATCAACTCACCGGTATTCTCGTCAATGTAGTCTTTACCTACTACTTTGCCGGCGATGTATTCAACAGGAACTTCGATGTGCTCAACGCCATCTTTTTCCAGCTGACGGATATGACGTGCAGTAATACGACGGCCTTTCTCAACGTAAACAGTACCGTTGGATTCGATATCGAAAGAGGCAGTCTCACCGCGCAGGCGCTCAGGAACCAGTTCCATTTGCAGCTTGTTGTCGCGGATCTCATACACGATCTTCTCAAAGAACAGGTCAAGGATCTGCTCTGTGGTGTAGTTCAGGGCACGCAGAATGATGGTCGCAGGCAATTTACGGCGACGGTCAATACGAACGAACAGGTTGTCTTTCGGATCGAACTCAAAGTCCAACCATGAACCACGGTAAGGAATAATACGTGCGTTATAAAGCACTTTACCCGATGAGTGGGTTTTACCCTTATCGCTGTCGAAGAAGACACCAGGACTACGATGCAGCTGAGAAACGATAACCCTTTCTGTACCGTTGATCACAAAAGTACCGTTATCGGTCATGAGTGGAATTTCACCCATGTAAACTTCTTGCTCTTTGATGTCCTTAACGGTGCCTTCCGGCGCTTCGCGCTCGTAGATCACCAGACGCAGTTTAACGCGCAGGGGTGCAGAGAACGTGACGCCACGAATCTGACACTCTTTCACATCAAAGACAGGTTCGCCTAAACGGTAGCTGACATATTGCAGCTCTGAATTACCGCTATAGCTTTGGATCGGAAATACGGAACGGAAAGCAGCTTCCAGACCATATTGACCTTCCGGATCTTGCTCGATGAACTTCTGGAACGAGTCAAGCTGGATAGAAAGGAGATATGGAATGTCCAGAACTTGTGGACGTTTTCCAAAATCCTTACGGATGCGTTTTTTCTCGGTATAGGAGTAAACCATAGGGTTCCTCAGCTCGCTGAAAAGTAGAACCTCTCTGTCCGTTCAGGGGGGACAGTTCATGCAACACTATTTTGAGACGCGGAAAGAAGACTCCCCTTCCGTAATACCTCTTTCTATCACTCTTAAATCATTTCGTTGCTGGAACAGTGCAGAGATAGCCGCTGCAGGAGAGCAATATATTAAGTCGCCGATAGAGAAAGATATTAAGCAAATCAATGACTAAACAGTGTGAAACGTCATTGACGCTATAGAGCGCAAAAAGGCTGGTGACCGAAAAGTCACCAGCCATCAGCCTAAAAGACTAGGCTGCAACCTGAAAGGTTGGCTTATTTAACTTCAACTTCTGCGCCAGCTTCTTCCAGTGCTTTTTTCAGTGCTTCTGCGTCGTCTTTGCTGATGCCTTCTTTCAGGGCAGCAGGTGCAGACTCAACCAGGTCTTTAGCTTCTTTCAGGCCCAGACCAGTTGCGCCACGTACTGCTTTGATCACGGCAACTTTGTTAGCGCCGATAGCTTTCAGTACAACGTCAAACTCGGTTTTTTCTTCTACAGCTTCAGCAGCAGCAGCAGGACCTGCAACAGCAGCAGCAGCTGAAACGCCGAATTTTTCTTCCATAGCGGAGATCAGTTCAACGATTTCCATTACAGACAGGGCGGCAACGCCTTCGATGATTTGTTCTTTAGTGATAGACATTTTAAAATGTTCCTGAATTCAGTGTAGATAAAGGTTACGTAAGCAAGAGTCGGAAAAGAAAGGCTTAAGCTTAAGCAGCTTCAGTTTCTTTCTGATCGCGGACTGCAGCCAGAGTGCGAACCAGTTTGCCGGCAGCGGCTTCTTTCATGGTTGCCATCAGGCGTGCGATTGCTTCATCGTAAGTAGGCAGAGTTGCCAGGCGGTCGATCTGAGCCGCACTGATTAACTCACCTTCAAAGGCCGCAGCTTTGACCTCAAATTTTGCATTCGCTTTCGCGAACTCTTTGAACAGACGAGCAGCAGCGCCCGGGTGTTCCATAGAGTATGCAATCAAGGTCGGACCGACGAACGTGTCTTTCAGGACCTCAAACTGAGTTCCTTCAACGACGCGGCGCAGCAAGGTGTTACGAACAACACGCATGTAAACGCCAGCTTCACGACCTGCTTTACGCAGTTCAGTCATTTTGCCTACTGGTACGCCACGAGAATCCGCAACTACCGCAGACAGCGCGCCTTTGGCTACTTCGCTGACTTCAGCAACAATCGCTTGTTTGTCTTGAAGATTTAAGGCCATTAGCTTGTGCTCCTGGATTTTGCCGGAGATGAATTTCTCCGGAACTCACTTCACCTGGCCGAAGCCAGGCGCTTAAACACGGTGAGCAGAATCCAGCAAAGACTATAAAAATATTCTTCAGGTTCTGTCACCGTCTACGCAGGAGATTAAGCCTCTTACGAGACACCTGCGGTCTTGGACGGAGGCCTGGATAAGGCCAGGCTCCAACCGAAAATTCTGGTTCCGCGGTTAACGGAACAACGGGCGTAAGATTCTAATGGAAACTTGCGCCCGCGTAAAGCAGATTAGTTTGCTACAGCGTTCAGGCCAGCCTGATCAACCGCAACACCTGCACCCATAGTGGTGGACAGGCTAACTTTCTTGATGAAAACACCTTTCGCCTGAGAAGGTTTTGCTTTTTTCAGCGCAACCAGCAGGGATTCCAGGTTTTCTTTCAGTTTATCTGCATCGAAATCAACCTTACCGATAGTGGTATGGATGATGCCGTTTTTGTCGTTACGGTAACGAACCTGACCCGCTTTAGCGTTCTTAACCGCTTCAGCAACGTTAGGGGTTACGGTACCCACTTTCGGGTTAGGCATCAGACCGCGTGGGCCAAGTACCTGACCCAGCTGGCCAACAACGCGCATGGCATCTGGAGATGCGATAACTACGTCGAAGTTCATTTCGCCTTTTTTGATCTGGTCAGCCAGATCTTCCATACCTACCAGCTCAGCGCCTGCAGCTTTAGCAGCTTCAGCGTTTGCGCCCTGGGCAAATACGGCAACGCGAACGGAACGGCCAGTACCGTGTGGCAGTACAGTTGCACCGCGAACGTTCTGGTCAGATTTACGAGCATCAATGCCCAGGTTTACAGCTACGTCAACGCTTTCAACGAACTTGGCAGTAGCCAGTTCTTTCAGCAGAGCTACAGCTTCGTTGATGTCATACTGTTTAGTTGCATCAACTTTGTCACGGATCACGCGCATGCGCTTGGTCAGCTTAGCCATTTCTTAGTCCTCTACTACCAGGCCCATGGAACGAGCAGTACCTTCAATTGAGCGAGCCATCGCTTCAATATCAGCACCAGTCATATCAGAAGCTTTGGTTTCTGCGATTTCACGTACCTGAGCACGCGTAACTTTACCTACTTTGTCTTTGTTCGGCTTGCCGGAACCAGACTTGATACCAGCCGCTTTCTTCAGCAGGATTGGTGCTGGAGGCGTTTTGGTAATGAAGGTGAAAGAACGGTCAGAATAAACGGTAATCACTACTGGAGTAGGCAGGCCTTTTTCCAGGGATTCTGTTTTGGCGTTAAACGCTTTACAGAATTCCATGATGTTAACACCCTGCTGACCCAGAGCCGGACCTACTGGAGGACTCGGGTTTGCCATACCGGCTGCAACTTGCAGCTTGACGTAGGCTTGTACTTTCTTAGCCATGATAATTCCTCTATTGGGTTCAGACGCTCCGTAAAGAGCTCCCCGTAATTAATATTCACGCGCTGAAAACAGCGCATAAAAACAAAAGGCGCGAAATTGTAGGGCAATTTCGCGCCTCTCGCAACTGATATTCAGCCACAAAGCTCAAATTTTGATCGGGTCACTGCCTGAACATTGAACCTGTGTGCCTTGTTATCAGCCTTTTTCCACTTGTCCAAAGTCCAGCTCAACCGGCGTTGCACGCCCAAAGATTGAAACGGAGACTTTCAGGCGGCTTTTTTCATAATCCACTTCTTCCACCACACCATTGAAGTCTGCGAAAGGACCGTCACTAACACGGACCATTTCACCAGGTTCAAACATGGTTTTAGGACGTGGCTTATCACCTACCTGTTGCAGGCGGTTCATGATCGCATCGACTTCTTTATCGCTGATAGGTGCCGGACGATCGGAGGTGCCGCCAATGAATCCCATGACACGCGGCACGCTGCGCACTAAGTGCCAGCTTGCATCGTTCATAACCATCTGGACAAGAACATAGCCTGGGAAGAACTTGCGCTCGCTTTTACGACGCTGACCACCACGGATTTCCACCACTTCTTCGGTTGGAACCATGACTTCGCCAAAAAGCTCTTCCATGTTATGTAATTTGATATGCTCACGCAGCGATTGTGCTACGCGGCCTTCGAAACCGGAAAACGCCTGAACGACGTACCAGCGCTGTTTTGGAGCTTCAGACATCTCAGAACCTCAGGCCAGTGATAAACGATACCAGACGAACCAGAATACCATCCAGTCCCCACAAAATCAGTGACATCACGGCAGTTACCGCGGCAACGATTAACGTGGTATGCAACGTTTCCTGACGAGTCGGCCAGATGACCTTACGAACTTCGGTGCGCGCTTCACGAGCAAACGCCAGTGTTGCTTTACCTTTCGTCGTCAGCAGCGCAATGCCACCGGCTACTGCAATCAGGATAACGACGGCCAGCGCGCGCAGCGGCAGCGTGACTTCACGATAATAGTAGTTGCCTACGATGGCCACGATCAGCAGCAATGCTACAACTAACCATTTACCCGCTTCCAGGCCACGCCCGCTCCCTTGAGCTTCGGTATTAGCACTCATAAACCAACCTGCCACAATAAATCAGAAACTGTTTTACCCGTAAAACAGGGCAACCAAGCCGAGAAGGCTATGAGGCGAAACTCGGCATATAACGCCATGCTACAGAGCCTGCCTCAGCAATGATTATGGTTGAAAATCACTGATGAGCCAGGTTCTATGTTACAGCGTGCAAAAAGGGCATCAAATGATGCCCTTTTAAAGTGCGTTGCGTCAAATATTATCAGCGATTAAGCGATAACTTTAGCAACAACGCCCGCACCAACAGTACGGCCGCCTTCACGGATTGCGAAACGCAGACCGTCATCCATCGCGATTGGGTGGATCAGGGTAACAACCATCTGAATGTTGTCACCAGGCATGACCATCTCAACGCCTTCTGGCAGTTCGATGGTACCGGTCACGTCAGTTGTACGGAAGTAGAACTGAGGACGGTAGCCTTTGAAGAACGGAGTATGACGGCCGCCTTCGTCTTTAGACAGAATATAAACTTCTGACTCGAACTTGGTGTGTGGCTTGATTGAGCCTGGCTTAGCCAGAACCTGGCCACGCTGGATCTCTTCGCGCTTGATACCACGCAGCAGAACACCACAGTTCTCGCCTGCACGACCTTCGTCCAGCAGCTTACGGAACATTTCAACGCCGGTACAGGTTGATTTCACGGTATCTTTGATACCAACGATCTCAACTTCTTCACCAACTTTAACGATACCGCGCTCTACACGACCGGTAACAACTGTACCACGGCCGGAGATAGAGAAGACGTCTTCGATAGGCAGCAGGAATGGCTTGTCGATTGCGCGCTCTGGTTCCGGGATGTAGTTATCCAGGTGGCCAGCCAGCTCAATGATTTTAGCTTCCCACTCAGCGTCGCCTTCCAGCGCTTTCAGAGCAGAACCGTGAACGATTGGCGTGTCGTCGCCTGGGAAGTCGTACTGTGACAGCAGGTCACGTACTTCCATTTCTACCAGTTCCAGCAGCTCTTCATCATCAACCATGTCGCACTTGTTCAGGAACACGATGATGTAAGGAACGCCAACCTGGCGACCCAGCAGGATGTGCTCACGGGTCTGAGGCATTGGGCCGTCAGTTGCAGCAACAACCAGAATTGCACCGTCCATCTGCGCAGCACCGGTGATCATGTTTTTCACATAGTCGGCGTGGCCTGGGCAGTCAACGTGCGCATAGTGGCGAGTCGGGGTGTCATATTCAACGTGTGAAGTGTTGATGGTGATACCACGTGCTTTTTCTTCTGGTGCGTTGTCGATCTGGTCGAATGCGCGTGCAGAACCGCCGTAGGTTTTAGCCAGAACGGTGGTGATAGCAGCAGTCAGGGTAGTTTTACCGTGGTCAACGTGGCCGATAGTACCAACGTTGACGTGCGGTTTGGAACGTTCAAATTTTTCTTTAGACATCGCTTGTCCCTCTAAGACACGGATAAATCGGTGATATCACCACATCAACCAGGCAAAGCCTGAACTGTTGAATTTTAACGTACAGAGAAAGAATCAGGGAGGGAGATTTAGAAGTGGTGCTGATACCCAGAGTCGAACTGGGGACCTCACCCTTACCAAGGGTGCGCTCTACCAACTGAGCCATATCAGCACGGCTTGGAGCGGGCAGCGGGAATCGAACCCGCATCATCAGCTTGGAAGGCTGAGGTAATAGCCATTATACGATGCCCGCATCCTGGAACTCGGCTACCTGTTCTGTCTGTAGCTTTTGAACAACAAGAAGATGCCCTCTTGCTATTCGAGTCAACCCGCAAATGCTTGATGACCCAGACTGCGCTGGTGCTCAGTCGAAAATCTTCATGTCATTTCAACCTGAACTACCGGAAGAAATGGTGGTGGGGGAAGGATGAAGTCGCGCTGCTCCTTTCCCTGCCGGGTCAAACCTTCGAGGTCAAAGTTTCTCATCCTTCCCCGTGGGGATTCTGAAAATCTTTACCTCTCATTAACACTCTACTCAATGTTAATGGTGGTGGGGGAAGGATTCGAACCTTCGAAGTCGATGACGGCAGATTTACAGTCTGCTCCCTTTGGCCGCTCGGGAACCCCACCTGGGGTATTTCTTTACTTGATGGTGCCGGCTACCGGAATCGAACTGGTGACCTACTGATTACAAGTCAGTTGCTCTACCAACTGAGCTAAGCCGGCATCAAGTGGTGCGCATTCTAGGAAGAGCTGGGCTTCGATGCAACAAAAAAATCGCGATAAATGTTCTTATGCTTACTATTTGTGCAATTCTTCGCAAATTAACCCTTCCGCACTGCAACTTCGTTCAAAGAAGCGCCATTTTAGCGATTTTTTCACCACAGTAAGTTCAGCGACATTCTGCAAAATTTTGCCCAACACCGAAAAGGATCTCCCCTCTGGGGCAAAAAAACGCTTTTCACCTTAAATTCATAGCCACTAATTTATCCGGATGTTGCGTTCTTTCCATCCATTCCCTGCGCTTTTTGCTGCTACAGGATGTCTCCCCTCTTCTCTTCTGGTGTCGGGCGTTGAGAGTTCCTGCTGTTTTTTAGCGCTACAGGGTTAACCTTAAGAGATTAATCATCCGACTTCTCTCCACTTCTCCTGCCGCGTTAATCAGGTTCCCTGCCTGATTGCCAGCAGATTATTCAATAAATGCGGCCCCCGTTACGTTTGCGCCCGCAGAATGTATTTTTCCTTCAGGTACTGCACGTCTGGTGTTACCCTCCTGCCCATTGTTTTCTGAAATTTACCTTAGTTACGTAAGCAGACTCTGGCGGTCGTAGCGCCGAGAAGTCGAACACGATCACGACAGGCAAATTCTTGCTGGCAGAAGCATGCATATGAGCAAAAAAGACTCCCCGATAACGACACCCTATTTGCAATTTAACCGTGCACAATGGGCTGCGCTGCGTAATTCAGTGCCAATGACCCTGAGTGAAGAGGAGATTGCGCAGCTAAAGGGGATAAATGAAGATTTGTCTTTGGAAGAAGTTGCAGAGATCTATCTGCCCCTCTCGCGTCTGCTGAATTTCTACATCAGTTCTAATCTCCGGCGGCAGGCGGTACTTGAACAGTTCCTTGGCACCAACGGGCAGAAGATCCCCTATATCATCAGTATTGCCGGCAGCGTTGCCGTTGGCAAAAGCACCACAGCACGCGTTTTACAGGCACTCTTAAGCCGCTGGCCAGAGCATCGTCGTGTAGAGCTGATCACTACCGACGGCTTCCTGCACCCTAATCAGGTGTTAAAGGAGCGGGGATTGATGAAGAAGAAAGGCTTTCCCCAGTCTTATGATATGCACCGCCTGGTTAACTTCGTTTCAGATTTAAAATCGGGCGCTTCTCAGGTTACTGCACCTGTTTATTCGCATCTTATTTATGATGTTATTCCTCAAGGCGATAAGGTTGTACAGCAGCCTGATATTTTAATTCTGGAAGGACTGAATGTTTTGCAAAGTGGGATGGATTATCCTCACGATCCGCACCATGTATTTGTTTCCGATTTCGTAGATTTTTCAATTTATGTTGATGCGCCCGAAAACCTGCTGCAAAAATGGTATATCAATCGGTTCTTAAAGTTCCGCCAGGGCGCATTCACCGATCCGGACTCCTATTTCCATAACTATGCCAAACTCTCAGAAGAAGAAGCGGTAGGCATCGCCACCCAGCTATGGGAGGAGATTAACTTTATGAATCTAAAAGAAAACATTCTTCCTACGCGTGAGCGGGCCAGCCTGATAATGACAAAAAGTCTTGATCATGCCGTCGATCTGGTGAGACTACGGAAATAAAAAAGGGGCGAAAGCCCCTGTTATTTATTCTTGCGGGCGCAATGATATTTCACCGCCAACCCAGGATTTTTTCACGCCATCCTGCTCCAGAATTAATCCGCCCTGCTGATCAATCCCTCGTGCAATACCCAAAATTTCTTTATCGCCAATAAGTAACTTAACAGGGCGATTAATAAAGTTATCGAGTTCGCTCCAACGCTGAATAAAAGGCGCTAATCCTTCACGTTCAAAAAGCGGCAAAGATTCTCGCATCGTATTTATTAAACGTGCCGTTAGCGTATTCCGGTCAACATTAACACCTGCTTCCTGCAAGTTTATCCAGCCCTGATTCACAATAGCCGCATCAGGCGTCCGCATAGCCAGATTAATGCCCGCGCCAATCACCAGCTGCGCTGCGTCGCCGGTTTTCCCTGTCAGCTCAACCAGGATACCGGCCAGCTTGCGGTCATTCAGATAGAGATCGTTAGGCCATTTGACTCTGACATCGCAAGCTCCCAGCGAGCGGAGAACTTCCGCAATCACAATGCCAATCACCAGGCTAAGCCCCATCGCCGCCATAGGTCCCTGATCAAGACGCCAGTACATAGAGAGATAGAGATTTGATCCAAACGGAGAGAACCACTGACGCCCACGCCTTCCTCTTCCTGCCTGCTGATATTCAGCCACGCAGGCATCCCCTGATTGCAGAGAATCCATCTTTTCCAGCAGATACTGGTTAGTAGAATCGATTACCGGAATAACTTCCAGCCGGCCTTCATTCAGCTGCTCAGCAATCTTCTCTTCATTCAGTAACTGCATTGGCGCGGGCAGGCTGTATCCTTTGCCCGTCACAGTAAATACGTCAATGCCCCAGTCTTTAAGGGTTTGAACATGCTTATTGATAGCAGCCCGGCTCATTCCAAGCCGTTCGCCCAGCTGCTCTCCCGAGTGGAATTCACCATCGGACAGAATATCAATCAAGGTTAAAGGGACAGTATGACCTTTCATGCAATGACTCCAACGGCATCCTTTTCACCCTGAGCGCCAACAAAACGCACCTCAGGCTCCAGCCATACGTTAAATTTAGCACCTACTCTCTGGCGCACTTCATGTGCTAACGCCACGATATCACTGCCTGTCGCCTGGTTCTGATTAATCAATACCAGTGCCTGCTGAAGGTGAACAGCAGCGCCACCAATACTAAATCCTTTAAGCTCACACCGGTCAATCAGCCATCCTGCGGCCAATTTACTGCTGCCGTTAGCCTGCGGATAGAGTGGCATATCGGGATAACTCTCGACAATTTTCGCCGCCAGTTCAGCGCTTACTACAGGATTTTTGAAGAAACTCCCTGCGTTTCCTACTTTTTCAGGGGCTGGAAGCTTACTGGTGCGGGTACGACAGACAGAATCGAAAATTTCCTGGGCTGTTACGCTACCTGGCGTTAATTTGCTCAGTTCTCCATAGGTTAATACGGGGATCCACTTTTTAGACAGTCTGATCCCTACGGCAGTAATGGCATAGCCCTTTTGATAATGATGCTTAAATATGCTGTCGCGGTAGCCAAACTGGCACTCTTCTGCACTAAGGCGCATCGTCTCGCCTGAAGAGAGATCCAGCAGGTCGACATAGTCGCAGACATTTTTCAGCTCTACGCCGTACGCGCCAATATTTTGTATCGGGGCAGAACCCACGCAGCCTGGGATCATGGCGAGATTTTCCAGGCCCGGCAGCCCGATTTCCAGCGTATGCTGTACCAGCTGATGCCAGTTCTCACCCGCTCCTACATGCAGATGCCAGGCATCTTCTCCTTCCTCTATTGTTATTCCCTTTAATCTGTTGATGATTGCCATACCGGCAAAATCTTCCAGAAACAGTATATTGCTGCCTTCACCAATCAGCAGGGCTGGCAGATCTTTTCGCTGCGTTTCCTGCCAGGCCGCGATCAGCTCCTCTGGCGTAGTAGCGATGACAATCTGTTTTGCCTGGACATTAAGATTAAAGGTGTTGAAAGGTTTCAGAGAGTGGAACTGGCTGGACATGTTACGGCCTTTACGAATTTATCTGGCTTTAGTTTACCCGATCCACAGCTGCTCCGTTGAGGGATTTCTTCAGGTTGCACCTGTTAGCTTGATCCTGGACAGAGGCATATTGCTGGGTGAGGCGGGAGAAGTGAAAATACCAGGTGCTACAGGTTATTTTAAGGCGATGAAAACCGGATATGGCATAAAAAAAGGCCCCGTGCGTCAGCGCGGGGCCTTTTTGTTTATTCTTCTGCACCGGTGAGGCATCACGCCGCGCCTGCGGAGATTCTCCTGCCTTACGCGCGGCCACGCCGCCGTCCTGCACCCGCTTTTTCACGGCGCGCGGACGCAAAAAACCCCGGCCTTGCGGTCGGGGTTATCGCTTTATTTAATGCCTGGCAGTTCCCTACTCTCGCATGGGGAGACCCCACACTACCATCGGCGCTACGGCGTTTCACTTCTGAGTTCGG
>Ga0265798_10001565_pt1 | contig 35395 bp, 28 predicted proteins | sample P3T30metagenome_FD_192430 | JGI IMG/M metagenome (GOLD analysis project Ga0265798, IMG submission 192430) | Plant litter microbial communities from East Loma Ridge, Irvine, California - P3 T30 | ecosystem: Environmental > Terrestrial > Plant litter > Unclassified | place: USA: California...
CGATCGGCCACGCCAACCTGTGGGCGCTCGACGCCCTGCAGGAAGCCGGCTACAAGTACAGCTCGAGCATCTATCCGGTGCTGCACGACCACTACGGCATGCCGGACGCGCCCCGCTTTGCCTTCTATCCGAACGGCCCGGACGGCCTGCTGGAAGTGCCGATCACCACGCTGCACATGGGTGGCCGCAACTTCCCGGCCGGCGGCGGCGGCTACTTCCGCCTGCTGCCGTACGCTTTGAGCCGCTGGATGATGGAAAAGGTCAACCGCGAGGACCAGGAGTCGGCGCTGTTCTACTTCCACCCGTGGGAAATCGACCCGCAGCAGCCGCGCCCCGAAGGCCTGGGCGCCAAGGCGCGTTTCCGCCACTACATCAATATCGACCGCATGGAGCGTCGCCTCGAACTCTTGGCGCGCGATTTCAAATGGGACCGGATGGACCGTATTTTCCTGGACAAGCCATGAATTCCATCATCGAAGGCGCGCAGGCACGGCGCGCAATGCAAGGCGCCGCCGTCGCCCCACTGACCCTGAAGCTGCTGCAGAAGCAGGACACTGCGCGCTGGGACAGTTTTGTCCGCGCCTGCCCGTCGGCCACCTTCTTCCATTTGTCGGGCTGGCAGAGCGTGATCGAGCAGTCGTTCGGCATCAAGACCTGGTTCTACTACGTCGAGCAGGATGGCGAGATCCAGGGCGTGCTGCCGCTGGCCGAGATCAAGAGCCGCCTGTTCGGCCACTCGCTGGGCGCGATGCCGTTCTGCGTCTACGGCGGCGTGGTCGCGCTGACCGACAACGCGCGCGCCATGCTGGACGGCGCCGCGCACGAACTGGCGCAGAAACTGGGCGTCGGCCACCTCGAATACCGCGGCATGGAACGCGCGCATCCGGGCGACGCCGCTTGGCATACCAAGGAACTGTACGTCACCTTCCGCAAGGAGATCACGGGCGACGACGAGACCAACCTGAACGCCATCCCGCGCAAGCAGCGCGCCATGGTGCGCAAGGGAATCAAGCTCGGTCTGAAGGGCGTGGTCGAGAACAACGTCGACCGGATGTTCGAGGCTTATGCGCACAGCGTGCTACGCCTGGGCACTCCGGTGTTCCCGAAAAAATACTTCGCCCTGCTGCAAAAGACCTTTGGCGACGAATGCGAAGTGCGCAGCATTTACACCGCAGACGATCAGCTGGTCGGCTCGGTGCTGTCGTTTTACTGGCGCGACGAAGTGGTGCCCTACTACGGTGGCGGCATGGACCTGGCGCGCTCGGTGGCCGGCAACGATTTCATGTACTGGAACCTGATGCAGGCCGCAGCAGCACGCGGTTGCCGTTTGTTCGACTTCGGCCGCAGTAAACTCGGTACCGGCGCCTACGACTTCAAGAAGAACTGGGGTTTCGAGGCGACGCCGCTGCCGTACGAATACAAGCTGTATGCGTCGAGCGCGCTGCCGGACAACAATCCGCTGAACCCGAAGTACCAGCTGTTCATCAAGGTCTGGAAGAAGCTGCCGCTGCCGCTGGCGAACTTCATGGGCCCGTTCATCGTGCGCAACCTGGGATAAGCCGTGGAAGACTTGCTGCTGCTGATCCACCGCATCCCGTTCCCCCCTAACAAGGGCGACAAGATCCGCTCGTACCACCTGCTCAAGCACCTGGCGCGCGACTACCGGGTGCATCTGGCCACGTTCGTGGACGACGCCGACGACTGGCAGTACGTGCCGAAGGTCGAGGCGCTGTGCGCCAGCAGCCATTTCGCCAGCCTGAATCCAACCCTGGCGCGCGTGCGCAGCCTCGGCGCGCTGGTCAAGAACCGTTCGCTCTCGCTCGACTATTACCAGGATGCGGGCCTGGCGCGCTGGGTCGACCAGACCGTCGCCGCCCACAATATCAAGCGCGTGCTGGTGTTTTCGTCGGCGATGGCGCAATACGCCGACAAGTATCCACAGGCGCGCCGTGTGGTCGACTTCTGCGACGTCGACTCGGACAAATGGCGCCAGTACGCCGACAAGAAGCCGTGGCCAATGAGCTGGCTGTACCGCCACGAAGCGCGCCAGCTGCTGGCCTACGAGCGCAAGGTCGCGCGCGACTACGACGCCTCGCTGTTCGTGTCCGAACCCGAAGCGGCGCTGTTTCGCGAACTGGCGCCGGAGAGCAACGCGCGCATCGGTTACTTCAACAACGGCGTCGATACCGATTACTTCACCCCGCACCTGGACTACGCCAGCCCCTACGCGCCAGGCGAACAGGCGATCGTGTTCACCGGCGCCATGGATTACTGGCCGAACGTCGATGCGGTGCAGTGGTTTGTTGCCGACGCGCTGCCGCTCCTGCGCGCGCGCTATCCGAATCTTTCCTTCTACATCGTCGGCGCCCGTCCAAGTCCTGCAGTGCAGGAGCTGGCCAAGCTGCCAGGCGTGACCGTCACCGGCACCGTGCCCGACGTGCGGCCGTATATCGCGCACGCACGCGCCGCGGTGGCGCCGCTGCGCATCGCGCGCGGCATCCAGAACAAGGTGCTCGAAGCGATGGCGATGGCCACGCCGACCGTGGTTTCACCGCAGGCGCTGGAAGGCATCGAGGCCGAACCGGGCCGTGAACTGCTGCTGGCGAACGACGGCGCGGCGTTTGCCGATGCGGTGGCGCTGCTGCTCGAACGGCAAGACAACAGCATGGGCCTGGCCGCACGCGCCAGGGTCGAACATCACTACAGCTGGCCGAGCAAACTGGCCTGCATCGGGGAGCGCCTGGAATGCTGATGACCGAATCGCGCGCTGCCGCCCTGTCGGCATCGGTGCCCTTGACGCGCGCCGGCCTGCCGGCGCTGGTGCTGATCGTGCTGGCCATGCTGGCGCCGTTCGCGCTGTACTTCGGCACCGCCAAGTCGATGGTGGACATCTGGAACAGTTCCGACACCTTCGCCCACGGCTACATCATTCTGCCGATCAGCCTGTGGCTGATCTGGCGCCGGCGCGAGCAATTCGCCCGCATCCCGGCGCGCCCGTACGCGCCGGCGCTGGTGCTGCTGGCCCTGCTGGGCGCGGCCTGGCTGGCCGGCCGCATGGGCGGCGTGCAGGTGGTGATGCAGTACGCGTTCGTGGCCATGTTCCCGGTGGCGGCGCTGGCCATGCTCGGCCCGCGCCTGGCCGGCGCGTTCGCGTTCCCGTTGCTGTTCCTGTTGTTCGCGGTGCCGTTCGGCGAAGTCTTCGTCGAGCCGCTGATCCACCTGACCGCCGACTTCACCGTGTGGGCGGTGCAGGCCACCGGCATTCCGGTGCTGCGCAACGGCACCCGCTTCGATCTGCCGACCGGTTCGTGGTCGGTGGTGGAAGCCTGCAGCGGCATCCGCTACCTGATTTCCTCGATCACGCTGGGCAGCCTGTATGCCTACCTGACCTACACCAGCAATACCCGCCGCGCGGTATTCATCGGCCTGTCGGTCATCGTGCCGATCATCGCCAACGGCTTGCGCGCCTACATGATCGTGATGATCGGCCACTTCAGCAGCATGGAACACGCCACCGGCGTCGACCACCTGGTGTACGGCTGGCTGTTCTTCGGCCTGATCATGTTCATCATGTTCTGGATCGGCAGCTACTGGCGCCAGGACGAGGCGCCGGTCAATACCAGCGCCAACACGGCGCGCACCCGCATGCAGGCATCAAAACAGCTCGCCCAGGTGGCGCCGGGCGCGGCGCGCATTGCGCCGATGGCCATTGCCGTGATCGCGATCGCCGCCGTGTGGCCGGCGTTTGCCGCCTTCAACGACCGCGCCAACTACAACCCGCTGCCGGTGAACCTGGCCGCGCCATCGATCGGCTGGGAACAGACCGGCGGCTTCCCCGACTGGCAAGTGCGCTACATGGAACCGGACATGCGCCTGGCACGCACCTACCGCGCCGCGGGTTCCGAGCGTCCACTGCGTCTCGAAGTACTGTACTACCGCAATCAGGACAAGCAGAAGGGTTTGATCAGCTCCGTCAATCGCCTGACCGGCGACAAGGATCCATTCCACGTGGTCTCGAACGCCGTGCGCAGCGAAACCGCGCATGGCCGTGCGGTGCCGCTGCGCGAGACAGTCCTGCTCGGCCCACGCGAAAAACTGCTGGTATGGCAGCTGACCTGGATCGACGGCGACTACCTGACCAGCAACGTGGCCGGCAAGCTGCGCCAGGCGCAAGCGCGCCTGCAGTTCAACGGCGACGACGGCGCGCTGGTGGTGCTGGCCGCGCCCTATACCGACGACCCGCAAGTCGCCCGCGCCACCTTGCAGGCCTTCTTCCAGCAGCACTTCGGCGCGCTCGACGCGGCCTTGACCACCACGCGGGAACGTTGAGCATGACCGCAGTGAATTCAAGCGCCGCGCAAGCACCGCTGGTAGTGCACCTGATCTACAAGCTCGACATCGGCGGGCTGGAGACGCTGCTGGTCGACACCATCAACCGCATGCCGCCCGAGCGCTACCGGCATGCGATCGTGTGCCTGACCGACTACACCGATTTTTCACAGCGCATCACGCGTCCCGGCGTCGAACTGTTCGCGCTGCACAAGCCGCCCGGCCAGGCGCTCGGCACCCACGCCACGTTGTGGCGCCTGCTGCGCCGCCTGCGCCCGAGCATCCTGCACACCTATAACCTGGGCTGCAACGAATACGCCGTCACCGCGCTGGCCGCCGGCGTGCCGGTGCGGGTGCATGCGGAACACGGACGCGACGCCGGCGACCCGCAAGGCCTGAACCGCAAGCACAACCTGCTGCGACGCGCAGTCTCGCCCTGCATCGACCGTATCGTGCCGGTGTCGCGCGACCTGCGCGACTGGCTCGATAACGTCGTCGGCATCGCGCCCGGCCGGCTGCAGGTGATCGACAACGGCGTCGACACCGAACGCTTCCAGCCCGGGCTGGCTGCGCAATCCTGGAGCGACGACCCGGACACCTTCGTCATCGGCAGCGTCGGCCGCCTGCAGGACGTGAAGGACCAGGCCACCCTGATCGATGCGTTTGCCCTGCTGCGCGCCATGCTGCCGCATGAAAAGCTGCGCCTGGTGCTGGTCGGCGACGGCCCGCTGCGTGCCAAGCTGCAAGCGCGCATCGACGCCGCCGGCCTGGCCGATAGTGCGATCCTGGCCGGCGCGCGCGCCGACGTCGCGCCGGCGATGCGCGGCTTTTCGCTGTTCGCGCTGTCTTCGATCGCCGAAGGCACGCCGGTCACCATGCTTGAAGCGATGGCGAGCAGCCTGCCGGTGGTCGCGAGCGCGGTTGGCGGCATCCCGGACCTGGTGCAGGACGGCGTCACTGGTAAACTGGTGCCGCCGTCGAACCCGCAGGCGCTGGCCGATGCATTGGCAGCGTACGTGCGCGACCGCGCATTGACGCGCGCGCATGGCGCTGCCGGCCGCGCCCACGTCGAGCGCCGCTACAGCATGCGCGCCATGCTGGACACTTACCTGGCCCTGTACGATGGACTCTGCCAGTCCAAAATCAAATCTCACAAAGCGATCACACCATGTGCGGAATAGTCGGATTATTTGACACCCTGGGCAGCCGCCCGATCTCGCCCGAGCTGCTGCACCGGATGAACGAGAGCCAGTTCCACCGCGGACCGGTGGAGGGCGATTTGCACCTCGAGCCGGGCCTGGGTTTTGGACACCGGCGCCTGTCGATCATCGCCCTCGAAGCCGGCCTGCAGCCGCTGTTCAACGAAGACCAGACGCTGGCGCTGGTGTTCAATGGCGAGATCTACAACTTCCGCGAACTGCGCGCCGAGCTGCAAGGCATGGGCCACGTGTTCCGCACCCCGTCGGACAGCGAAACCATCGTCCACGCCTACGAACAGTGGGGCGAGGATTGCGTGCAGCACCTGCGCGGCATGTTCGCGTTCGCGATCTGGGATCGTCCGAACAAGACCCTGTTCCTGGCGCGCGACCGCCTCGGCATCAAGCCGATGCACTACGCGCTGCTGGACGACGGCCTGTTCGCCTTCGGCTCCGAGCTCAAGTCGCTCCTGTGCCTGCCGAATTTGCAGCGCGAGATCGATCCGCTGGCGGTCGAGGATTACTTCGCCTACGGCTACGTGCCGGAACCGCGCACCATTTTCACCGGCGCCAGGAAACTCCTGCCTGGTCACACGCTGACCCTGCGCGTGGGTCACCCGCTGCCAAAATCGAAGCAGTACTGGGATGTGCCGTTCACGCCGCACGCGCCAATGAGCGAACGCCAGATGGAAGAAGAGCTGGTGGTGCGCCTGCGCGAAGCGGTGCAGAGCCACCTGATCGCGGACGTGCCGCTGGGCGCCTTCCTGTCGGGCGGGGTCGACTCGAGCGCGGTGGTGGCGATGATGGCCGGCGTGTCCGACAAGCCGGTCAACACCTGCGCGATCGCTTTCAACGACCCGGCGTTCGACGAATCCGAATACGCACGCCAGGTCGCCGAGCGCTATAAAACCAATCACCAGGCCGAAACCGTCGACAAGGACGACTACGGCCTGCTCGACACCCTGGCCGGCCTGTACGACGAGCCGTACGCCGACAGCTCGGCGATCCCGACCTACCGCGTCTGCCAACTGGCCAGGAAACGCGTGACGGTGGCGCTGTCGGGCGACGGCGGCGACGAGAACTTTGCCGGTTACCGCCGCCACCGCATGACGATGGGCGAGCAGCGCGTGCGCTCGATGCTGCCGCTGGCACTGCGCAAACCCGTGTTCGGCGTGCTGGGCAAGGTCTATCCGAAGGCCGACTGGGCGCCGCAGATGTTCCGCGCCAAGACCACCTTCGAAGCGCTGGCGCGCGACCTCACCGAGGGCTACTTCCACGGCGTTTCGGTGAACAACGACCGCGTGCGCAAGCAGCTGTTCTCCCCGACATTCCAGCAGCGCCTTCAGGGCTACCGCGCGGTCGAAGTCATGCGCGGCTATGCGGCCAATGCGCCGACCGACGATCCGCTGTCGATGATCCAGTACCTGGACATGAAGACCTACCTGCCGGGTGACATCCTGACCAAGGTCGATCGCGCCAGCATGGCGCACGCGCTGGAGGTGCGGGTGCCGCTGCTGGACCACCAGTTCGTGGAATGGGTCTCGGGTTTGCCGTCATCGAGTAAACTGCGCAATGGCGAAGGCAAGCATATCTTCAAGAAGGCGCTCGAACCGTACCTGACCGAAGACATCCTGTACCGCAAGAAGATGGGCTTCTCGATTCCGCTGGCCAGCTGGCTGCGCGGCCCGCTGCTCGAGACCATGCGCCGTGCGGTGCTCAATCCGGCGCTGCTCGATACGGGCATCTTCAATGCCAGGTACCTGCAGCAGATCGTCGACGAACACCAGGCCGGCACCAAGGACCACGCGGTGACGCTGTGGTCGGTGCTGATGTTCGACGCCTTCCTGCGCAAGAATGGCGCCGCCAGCACGCCGGCGTCGGTCGCCCAGGCAGCATAACAATAGCAAGATCAGCACCAGTTTCGAAAGCACACCATGCGCGTCCTTCACGTCCTCGACCACTCGATTCCGCTGCACAGCGGCTACACCTTCCGCACCCGCTCGATCCTGCGCGAGCAGCGCGCACTCGGCTGGGAGACCTTCCACGTCACTGGCTCGAAACAGAATTCGGGGACCGACCTGGAAGAAACGGTCGACGGCCTGCACTTCTACCGCACCCCGGCCTCGACCGGCGCGCTGGCCAGGCTGCCGGTGCTGAACCAGAAGGAGGTCATCGATGGCCTCACGCGCCGCCTGGCCGAGATCATCCCGCTGATCAAGCCCGACGTGCTGCACGCGCACTCACCCAGCCTGAACGCCGTGGCGGCCCTGCGCGCCGGCAAGCGCTTCGGCATTCCGGTGGTGTACGAAGTGCGCGCGTTCTGGGAAGACGCCGCGGTCGACCATGGCACCAGCAGCGAGAACGGCCTGCGCTACCGCGCCACGCGCGCGCTCGAAACCTGGGCTTTGAAGCGCGCCGACGCCGTGACCACCATCTGCGAAGGTCTGCGCAAAGACATCGTCGCGCGCGGCATCCACGCCGACAAGGTCACCGTGATCCCGAACGCGGTCGACATCGACAAATTCTCGGTGGGCGGCAGCGCCGACCTGGCGCTCAAGACAAAACTCGGCCTGGGCGATGCGCGCCTGATCGGCTTTATCGGCTCGTTCTACGCCTACGAAGGTTTGGACATCCTGCTGCGCGCGGTGCCGGCGTTAGCCGCGCGCATTCCCGACCTGCGCGTGCTGCTGGTCGGCGGCGGCCCGCAAGACGCGCGCCTGCGCCAGATGGCCAAGGACCTGAATATCGAAGACAAGGTGGTGTTCACTGGACGCGTGCCGCACGACGAAGTGCAGAAATATTATGATCTTCTGGACGTGCTGGTGTACCCGCGCCTGTCGATGCGCCTGACCGACCTGGTCACGCCCCTGAAACCGCTGGAAGCGATGGCCCAGGGCCGCATCCTGGCCGCGTCCGACGTCGGCGGCCACCTGGAACTGATCGAAGACGGCAAGACCGGGGTGCTGTTCAAGGCCGACGATCCGGTCTCGCTGGCCGACAAGGTCGGCGCCCTGCTCGAAGCCCTGGACAGCTGGCCGGCACTGCGCGCCAACGGCCGCCGCTACGTCGAGGTCGAACGCAATTGGCCGGTCAGCGTGGGACGCTACCCGGCGATCTATGCCCGCATCACCGGCAAGGACGCGCGCCGGGCGGCATGAAAATCCTGACCTTCAGCACCTTGTTCCCGAACGCGGAAAAGCCGGGTCACGGCATCTTCGTCGAGAACCGCCTGCGTCACCTGGTCGCCAGTGGCCAGGTCGAGGCACGCGTGGTGGCGCCGGTGCCGTGGTTCCCGTCGCGCCATGCGCGCTTCGGCAACTGGGCGCGCATGGCCAAGGTGCCGCGCCACGAGGTGCGTCATGGTTTGCAGGTGGCGCATCCGCGCTATCCGACCCTGCCCAAGGTCGGCATGAACCTGGCGCCGGGGCTGCTGGCGCAGGCGGCGCGGCCGACAATCGCGCGTTTGCTCGACGACGGTTTCGACTTCGACCTGATCGACGCACATTATTTTTACCCGGACGGCGTGGCCGCCGCCATGCTGGCGCGCCACTTCGGCAAACCGTTGACGATCACCGCGCGCGGCTCCGACATTTCGCTGCTGCCGCGCTACCGCCTGCCGCGCCGCATGATCCAGTGGGCGGCGCGCCGCGCCGGCGCCGTGATCACGGTGTGCGACGCGCTGCGCGACGAAGTCATTGCACTGGGCGTCGATCCGGCGCATGTGACGGCGCTCAGGAACGGCGTCGACCTCGAACTGTTTTGCCCGATGGCGCGCACGCCCAACCCTGAATTTACCTTGCTCAGCGTCGGCCACCTGGTGCCGGTCAAGGCCCAGGAACTGATCGTGGCCGCGCTGCCGCTGCTGCCCGGCGTGCGCCTGGTGCTGGCCGGCGACGGTCCGAACCGGATGATGCTGGAAAGCCTGGCCGAGCGGCTCGGCGTGCGCGCGCGCGTGACTTTCCTCGGCGCGCTGCCGCAAGCGGCCCTGCGCGAACACTATGCGCGCGCCGACGCCATGGTGCTGGCCTCGAGCCGCGAAGGCTGGGCCAACGTGCTGCTCGAATCGATGGCCTGCGGCACGCCGGTGGTGGCCAGCCGCGTGTACGGCACCCCCGAAGTGGTGGCCGCGCCGGAAGCCGGCATCCTGATGAACGAACGAACAGCGCAAGGCGTGGCCGACGCCGTCAACGCCCTGCGCGCCAACTACCCCGACCGCGGCGCCACGCGCCGCTATGCCGAACGTTTCAGCTGGGACGACACCACCGCCGGCCAGCTGCGCATCTTCGGCGACCTGCTGCAGCGGCGCCGTGCGCCGCACGCCGGCGCCGAGATGGCAGCGGCGGCAGCTTCTGGATTGCGGAAACACTAATGGAATCGATACTCTGGGCCCTCGACCTGGTCGCCGTGGCCTATCTGTGCTTCTGGGCGCTGCGCGAAGACAGCAAGCCGGCCGACGACGGAAAGCAGGACTGACCGATGCGCGACCTGTTCCTGCTGGCAGTTTTGCCGTTCCTGGTCTATGCCATGTTCAAGCGCCCCTTCATCGCGCTCGGCATGTGGCCGTGGACCGCCCTGTTCTTCCCGAATGGCTGGGTGTACGGCATCGCCGGCAGCATCCGCTACAACCTGCTCATCGCGGGCATCACCATCATCGGTTACCTGGTAATGAAGAACAAGCCGAAAGTCACCTTCGGCCTGCTCGGCGTGCTGGTGCTGGCCTTCTTCTTCTGGACCACGATCAGCACCATGATCACGATCGGCCGGCCCGAAGTGGCCTGGGTGTTCTGGAACCGCTTCTCGAAGGTGATCACGCTGTTCGTATTCGTGGTGCTGATCGTGGAAAAAAAGCTGCACCTGGACGTCCTGCTGTGGGGCGTGGCGCTGTCGGTCGGCTTCTACGGCACGCTCGAGGCGCTCAAGTTCGTCGCCAGCGGCGGCAACCACATGATCTCGGGGATGGACGGCCATGTGCTGGGCGACCGCAACGAGCTGGCCGTCGCTTTCGTGATGACCTTGCCGATCTGCGTCTATCTGCTGGGAGAATACGGTAAACGCGCGCGCATCCTGCAGCTTGGGCTGGTGGGTGTCATGTGCATGCTGGTGTTCGCCGTGGTCGGCACCCAGTCGCGCGGCGGCTTCATCGCCCTGCTGACGCTGGCCGGCTACCTGTTCATGAAGAGCGACCGCAAGATCCTGCTGTCGGTGCTGACCGTGATCCTGGTGGCGGTGCTGGCCAACTTCGTGTCGTCCGACTACACCTCGCGCATGGACACCATCGAGACCGCCACCTCGGATGCGTCGTTCATGGGCCGCGTCGTGGTGTGGAAACTGAGCTTCATCCTGGCCATGCAGAACCCGTTCTTCGGCGGCGGCTTCAAGGCGATCGAAAACTTCGCGGTGGCGTCCGAGATGGCGCGCGAGTTCTTCAGCTATTCCTGGTTCTATACCGGCGATGCGCTGCCGGTCGGCTTCGCGCGCGCCGCGCACAGCATCTACTTCCAGGTGCTGGGTGACCAGGGCTTCGGCGGCCTGGTGCTGTACTTGGGTTGCCTGTACTTCAGCTGGAGCAAGGCCGGCAAGGCCGCCAGGACCATCCGCCGCGCCGGCGGCGCGCGCTGGCTGGCGACGGTGGCGACCTCGATCCAGCTGAGCATCTTCGCTTTCGCGGTTGGCGGCGCGGCGCTCAGCTTCGCTTATTTCGACCTGATTTTCACGCTGTTCGGACTGGTCATCGTGCTCGAGACGCGCCTGGTGCCGGCCGAACTGAAACGCCTGGCCACCGCAAAATCGGCAGCGGCAGCGGCGACAGCGACGGCTTCCGGCGGCGCCCTGGTGCCGGCGTCAAGCGCGCAGCGGCTTGTCCCAGTTTCTCGTCAAGGAGCATGACCATCGTCCGACCTTCCTTGCGCCTGGCCGCGCCCCTGGTGCGCGCCATCGGCAATGCCATCGCGCCGCGCGCCGAAGATGCGGGCCGCCTGTGCATCGTCAATTACCACCGCATCCTGGCCGCGCCCGACCCGCTGCTCGACGCCGACCCGACGGTCGACGAATTCCGCTGGCAGATGGACGTGCTGGCCCAGTGCTTCAATGTGCTGCCGCTGAGCGAAGCGGTCGAGCGCCTGGAGCATGGCGTCATGCCGCCGCGCGCGGTGGCGATCACGTTCGACGACGGCTACCGTTCGCTGCACGACCTGGCGCTGCCGATCCTGCGCGAGCGCAGCCTGCCGGCCACCGTGTTCGTTACCAGCGGCCATATGACTGACGCCAGCAGCATGTGGAACGATGTGATCCTGGAAGCGGTGCGGCGCCTGCCCGGCCCCGCGGTCGACCTGCGCGACATCGGCTTCGACATCTATCCGCTGGCCACGCCGGCCGAGCGCAGCGCCAGCGTCAACCTGCTGACCGAGCGCTGCAAGTACCTGGTGCCCGAGCAGCGCGCCCTGATGCTGGCGCGCCTGCAGGAACTGGCCGGGGCCGACCTGAGCCAGGGCCTGATGCTGACCGGCGACATGATCGGCGCCCTGCTCGCCAGCGGCGTCGACATCGGCGGCCACACGGTCACGCACCCGATCCTGGCCCGCATCAACGACGCCAGCGCCCAGCGCGAAATCGAAGACAACAAGCGCGATCTGGAGCGCATTACCGGGCGTCCGGTGCAACTGTTCGCCTACCCCAACGGCAAGTACGGCGCCGACTTCGACGACCGCCACATGGCGATGGTGCGCGCGGCCGGCTACCGCGCCGCGTTCAGCACCGCCGCCGGCGTGGCCACGCGGCGCCATGACACGTTCCAGCTGCCGCGCAGCCGGCCATGGGACAGCCAGCCCCTGATGTTCGCGGCGCGCCTGCTGCAGTGGTTCCACGGAGAGCGCCATGTCGTCGTCTGAAGTGCCGATCAAGCGTTCGCTCGGGATCGCCTTCATCACCCAGTACGCCGAGCTGGCGATCGGCTTCGTCGGGGTCATGATCCTGGCGCGCATCATCACGTCGGAAGAAATCGGCATCTATTCGGTGGCCGCATTCCTGATGGCGCTGCTGCATGTGTTCCGCGATTTCGGCGTGGCCAAGTACGTGATCCAGGCGCCGCAGCTCACCCGCGAGAACATGCGTTCGGCGCTGGGCGTGGCGATCCTGCTGGCCTGGGCCATGGCGCTGCTGCTGCTGGCGCTGCGCCAGCCGGTCATCGATTTCTACGACGAGCCGCGCCTGTACGGCATCATGACCGTCATGGCGGCCAGCTTCGCGGTGACCCCGGTCGGTTCGCTGTTCAACGCCATCTACCGCCGCAACATGCAGCTGCGCAAAGTCGCTGCCGTGCGCATCGGCAGCGCCGTCGTCGGCACCGTGGTGTCGGTGACGCTGGCCCTGCGCGGCCATGGCGCCATGAGCCTGGCCTGGTCCAACTTCGCCGGCATCGTGGCGTTCGGCCTGATCGCCGTGGCCCTGCGCCAGGGCGCGATTCCGCTGCTGCCGAAGTTTCGCGACATGCGCGAGATCCTCAGTTTCGGCAGCATCGCCAGCCTTGGCACCCTGGCCAACGTCGGCAGCAGCAATTCGCCCGACGTCATCATCGCCAAATCGATCAGCCTGGAGGCGGCCGGTTACTTCAGCCGCGGCAACGGCCTGGTGCAGATCTTCAAGACCCTGGTGATGGGCGCGGTGCTGCCGCTGGTGCTGCCGTATTTCGCGGCGCTGCGGCGCGACAGCAGCGATATCGTGCAGCCATACCGGATGGCGATCACCTATCTGACCGGCTTCGCCTGGCCGTTCTTCGGCGTGATGGCGGTGCTGGCCCTGCCTGCGATGCGCACCTTGTATGGTCCGAACTGGGACGTCTCGGCGCCGCTGGTGCAGATCCTGTGCGCCGCCGGCGCGATCTCGATGCTGACCATCTTCGCCGGCGACGTCATGATCGCCAACGGCCACGTCAAGGAAGTGACCAAGATGCAGCTGATGACCCAGCCGGTGCGGGTGCTGGCGGTGCTGGCCGGCAGCGTGCTCGATCTGCATGCGGTCGCATGGGGCATCGTGCTGACCGAACTGGTGGTCCTGGCCGGCACCTCGCGCCTGCTGCAGCGCACCGCCGGCATCGGCCTGGGCGCGGTGCTGGGCGCCACCGCGCGCAGCGCACTGGTGACCGGCTGCGCCGTAGCCGGGCCATTGGCGCTGATGCTGGTCGAAGGTTCGTCCGGCATGCCGCTGGTCGACGCCGCCGCCGGCGCCCTGCTGGCGCTGGTCGGCTGGCTGCTGGGGGTGATCCTGGGCCGCCATCCGATCCGCGAACATCTGCTGCAGGCCAGGCTCTGGCTCAGCGCGCGCCTGCCTTCCAGGAGCTGACGTGAAGCACGGCGTTTCTCCTTCCCCGGCGCGCGGCGCCATCAAGGTCGCGTTCTGCGAGAACGGCGCCGGCTACGGCGGCGCCATCATCTCGCTCGAAGCGATGCTGGCGCACCTGGCCACGCGCCGCGAGCAGCCGTTCGCACCGCTCCTGTACACGAGCCTGGATACCGAGCCGTACCGGCGCCTGGCGCGCTTTGGCCACTGGCGCCACATGGCGCCGCGCCCGCTGGTCGAGCGCGCCGCGCTGGCGCGGCGCGGTGTGCCGTTTGCCTCGCACATCGACAACCTGGCCAACGTGCTGCCGTACGCGCTGCGCTATTACCGGGCGTTTCGCGCCGACGGCGCGCGCCTGGTCTACCTGAACAACGACGCCACCACCAACTTCGCGGCCGCCATCGGCGCGCGCCTGGCGCGCCTGCCGACGGTGCTGCATGCGCGCGGCTTCCATTCGGTGACCCGGGTCGACCGTATGGTGCTGTCGTGGGTCGACCATTGCATGCCGGTGTCGAACGCGGTGCGCGAGAGCTTGCTGAAGGTTGGCATCGCGCCGAAAAAATGCACCGTGGTGGCGGAAGGGCTGGACCTGGCCCAGTTCGCGCCGCGCGCGCCGCTGCCGGCGCTGCGCGCCGAACTGGGCTTGAATCCGGACGACCCGGTAATCACCCTGGTCGGCGGCCTGATCGACTGGAAGGGACAGGACGTGCTGCTGGCAGCCGCACCGCTAATAACGGCGCGTTACCCGCGCGCGCGCTTCCTGCTGGTCGGCGACGCCTACGGCCGCGACAACCTGTTTGCGCAGGCCCTGGCGCAGAAAGCCGCCAGTGCTGAACTGGCGGGACGCGTGATGCTGCTCGGCGGGCGCCGGGACATTCCCGACCTGCTGGCAATCAGTTCGGTGGTGGTGCACGCGTCGACCCTGCCGGAGCCGTTCGGGCGCACCTTCCTGGAAGGGATGGCCGCCGGGCGCCCGGTGATCGCCGCCGCCGAAGGCGGTCCGCTCGACGTGATCGAGCATGAACACGACGGCCTGTTGGTGGCGCCGCGCGACCCGCAACTGCTGGCCAACGCCATCCTGCGCCTCCTCGACAATCCCGAATCGGCTGCCAGCATGGCGCGCGCCGGCGCCGCCACCGCGCAGCATTACTCGATTCGCAACCATACCGACGCCGTGTCGGCTATTCTGCAACGCCTGATCCGAGAGCCACAGCAGGCTCCCCACTGAGGACCACATGAAACTGTATTACTACAAACACCCGACCGGCAATTTTGGCGACGACCTCAATCCCTGGATCTGGGAGACGCTGGCCCCTGACCTGTTCGACAACGACGAGTCGCAGCTGTTCGTCGGCATCGGCACCCTGATCAACGACAAGGTGCCGGCCCAGCCGCAGAAGCTGGTGTTCGGTTCGGGCGTCGGCTACAACGGCGCCGCCACCATCGACGCGCGCTGGAAGTTCTATGGCGTGCGCGGCCCGCGCTCGGCGCAGGTGCTGAACCTGGATGCGTCGATGGTGCTGAGCGACCCGGCGGTGTTGCTGACCCAGGTTGCCGGCCCGGCGCCTGCGCCCACCGGCAAGGTGCTGTTCATGCCGCACCACGGCAGCCTGCACAACGCTGACTGGCGTCCGGTGTGCGAGCAGGCCGGGATCGAATTCATCGACCCATCCGACGACGCGCGCGAGACGGTGAACAAGATCCGCGGCGCGCGCCTGGTGATCGCCGAGGCGATGCACGCGGCGATCGTGGCCGATGCCTTCCGCGTGCCGTGGATTCCGGTCAGCTGCTACGACCATATCCTCGACTTCAAATGGCGCGACTGGTGCGAGTCGCTGCAGATGGACTACCATCCGACCGCCCTGCCAACCCTGTGGGACATGGAACGCGGCCTTGCGCCGGCCGAGCGCATGAAGGGCAAGATCAAGCGCGCGCTGCGCGGCGCCGGCATCTGGTCGGACAACTGGACCCCGCCGGTGCCGGCCACCAGCGGCGCCCGTGAGTTCGACGCCGCCGCCGAACAATTGGCGACCCTGGCGCGCGCCGGCTCCGGCGTCGGCCACATCACGCTGTCGAGCGACGCGCGCCACCACGAATCGATCGCGCGCCAGCTCGAGCGCCTGCAGCTGGTGCGGCGCGACCATGCAGCCGCGCGCAGCCTGACCGCGTGACGCCATCGCGGCGCGCTCTCGGCCTAGCGTAGCCCGCGCAGGATCGACAGCACGTCGCGCACCGCGCGCCAGCGCGGCAGCGGCGCCAGCAGCGGCGTGACGCAGGCCAGTGCGGCGCCGCGCTCGCCCTTGCGCAGGTGCATATAGGCCAGGCTCATACGGGCCTGGCGAATCTTTTCGCGCAAACCTGCACGCAAGGCCGTCGGCGCCGCCGTCATCTCGGCCGCCAGTTCTTCCAGCGTCGTGACGAAGTTGCGCTGCGCCCCAATCACATCTTTTCTGATCGCGCTGGCCGGATAGATGAAATAGTCCGCGACCGCCTGGGTCGTCACGCCGGCGCGGCCGCTGGCGGCGCACAGGCGCACCACCAGGTGCAGGTCTTCGCCGATGCGTTTGCCGAGCGGGAAACCGTGCAGGGCGTGAAAGGTCGCGCGCGGGATCGACAAGGTCCGCACTTCGGTGAAGCCGTCCGCGATCAGTGCGCCAAACTGGCTTTGCTCGAGCACGATCTCTTGCTGCCCTGGATGCTGCGCCAGCAATTGCCGGCCGAACGGGGTCGCATCGATCGAGTGCTGCAGCAGTTCGCCTTCCGGCGTGCGGAAGTTCTGGTCGGCCAGCAGGAAGTCGAGCGTCGGATCACGTTCGATCCAGCGCGCATGCAGCGCCAGGCGCTCGGGCAGGAAGGTGTCGTCGGCGTCCAGGAAGGCCAGCCAGTTGCCGCTGGCCAGGGCGGCGCCGGCATTGCGCGCGGCCGACACGCCGCCATTGGCCTGGCGTATGTAGCGGATACGCTGGCCGTAGCGCGCCGCCACCTCGGGCGAGGCATCGCTGGAACCGTCGTCGATGACGATGATCTCGTGCGCCGGCCAGGTCTGGGCCAGCACCGAGTCGATTGCGCGGGCCAGGGTGGCCGCATTGTTGTAGTTGGGGATGATGACCGAGAAGGTCGCAGGAAGATGGTTCATGGTTGGATTCGGTACAGAGTGCCGCAATTTACCATGCTTTCTTGTCATTCCGGCAAACCGGGCGTGCGCGCGGCCGGCCGACGTGACACCTGATCAGACCAGCACTTCGCGCGGCGCCGGATGACCCAGAAAGCCGATCGGGCTGGCGCTCAGGCCATACGCGCCCGACTGGAACACCACCACCAGGTCGCCTTCTTGCGCATCCGGCAGCGCCACGTTCTCGCCCAGGATGTCGAGCGGGGTGCACAGCGGCCCGGTAACCGTGACCGGCACACCCGGCGCCGCATCCATGCGGTTGCCGATCGCCAGCGGATAATTCTTGCGGATCACCTGCCCCAGGTTGCCCGAGGCGGCCAGGTGATGGTGCATGCCGCCGTCGGTAATCAAAAAGGTCTGGCCGCGCGAGACCTTGCGGTCAACGATGCGCGCAACATAGATGCCGGCCTCGCCCACCAGATAGCGTCCCAGTTCGATCGCCAGCGCCGCCTGCGGCAATGCATCCTTTACCCGCGCCAGCAAGCCGTGCAAGCCGTCCGCGATCGGCGCCAGGTCGAGCCGCGCCTCGCCCGGAAAATACGGAATGCCGAAGCCGCCGCCGATATTGAGCAAACGCGGCGCGCTCGGCGCATGTTGGCTCAGTTCCAGCGCCAGCTCGACGCTGCGCGCCTGGCATTCGACGATGGCGTCGGCCTTCAGGCTCTGCGAGCCGCTGAAGATGTGGAAACCATGGAAGTCCAGGCCCAGTGCCGCGATTTGCGCCAGGTGCGCGGGCACCTGTTCGCTGTCGATGCCGAACGGCTTGGCGCCGCCGCCCATGCGCATGCCGGACGCCTTCAGTTCGAACGGCGGGTTGATGCGCACCGTAACGCGCGGACGCAGGCCCAGATGGTCGCCGCAGCGCGCCACAACGTCGATCTCGCGCTGCGACTCGACGTGGATGTTGATGCCGGCAGCCACCGACTGCATCAGCTCCGCTGCGCTTTTGCCGGGACCGGCGAAGCTGATGGCGGCGGGCGCCTGGCCGGCGTCGAGCGCAACGCGCAGTTCGCCGCCGGAGGCGACATCGATGCCGTCCACCAGGCCCGTCATGTGGCGCACCACGGCCGGCATCGGGTTGGCCTTCACCGAATAATGCAGGCGCAGGGCTACCGGCAACGCGGCGCGCAGGGCGGCCACGCGCGCGTCGAGCAGCGCGCGGTCATAGGCATAGAACGGGGTGCTGCCGACGCGCTCGGCCAGCTGGCCCAAGGGCAGGCCGCCGACCAGCAACTCGGCGCCGTCGACGGCGAAATGAAGTTGGTCCGCGTGGACCGGCTTGGCGATGCTCATGGTGCGCTATGGTTGATTGGGTCGAACAGGGAAAGGAAACCGGACTGCAGCGACTTGCGGTCGATCTTGCCGTTCGGGTTGCGCGGCAGCGGATCGGCACGCAGCGCCAGGTGCAGCGGCACCATGTACGCCGGCAGGCGCCGTTTGCAGGCCTGCAGCAGGGGCGCCGCGACATCGTTATCGCCATACGCGACCAGCACCACCGCCTGGCCCAGTTCCGGATGCGGCACGCCGAAGCACGCCGCTTCGTCGACCAGGCCGGTGGCGCTGACGACTTCCTCGATCTCGGTCGGGCTGACACGGTAGCCGGACACCTTGATCATCTCGTCGCTGCGACCGATAAAGTACAGGTAGCCCTCTTCGTCGGCGCGTACGGTGTCGCCCGACCACACGGCCATTTCAGGCAGCGGCAGCGCCGGGTCCTGGCCAGGGGCCGGACGAAAGCGCTCGGCAGTCTTGGCCGGATCGTTCCAGTAGCCCAGCGCCACCAGCGCGCCGCGGTGCACCAGCTCTCCCGCTTCGTGCGGCGCGCAGCGGCTGCCGTCGGGACGCACCACCATCACTTCGGCGTTCGGGATCGCCCGCCCCATCGAATCGGGACGGCGCGCCAGTTCGCCTGGCGGCAGATAAGTCGAGCGAAATGCTTCGGTCAGGCCGTACATCAGGAATAGCTCGGCCTGCGGCAGGCGTTCGCGCAGCGCGTCCACCAGAGCGCGCGGCATGGCGCCGCCCGAATTGGTGAGATAACGCAGCGACGTCGCCGCGCGCCAGTCCAGGCGCGCCAGCTGGCTCCACAGCGGCGGCACCGCAGCCAGGCCGGTGATGGATTCGTCGACCACGGCGTTGAGCACATCACGCGCGAACAGGTGGTTGAGCAGCACGACGCTGGCCCCGCGCAGGAAGGCGCAGGTGAGCTGGCTCAGGCCATAGTCGAAACTGAGCGGCAGCACGGCCAGCAGGCGGTCCGCCGCGCTGATGTTCAGATAGCCGGCCACGCTGTGCGCGCCAGCCACCAGGTTGCGGTGCGAGAGCACCACGCCTTTTGGACGGCCGGTGCTGCCCGAGGTGTACAGGATGGCGGCGACGTCAAGGTCGATGCGGCGAGCGCCAGGTGCGTCCGCGCTAGCATGCGCCGCCAGCGCCGTGCCCCAGGCCAGCACCGGCACGCCGGCCGATTCGCTTGCGTCAACGCCGGTGACGAACACGGTGCGCAGATCCGGGCAGGATTCCAGGACCGGTTCGAGCTGGCGCAGGCGTTCGGGCGAGGTCACCAGGGTGCGCACATTGCAGTCGGCCAGGATGTAGGCCACCTGCTCGGGTTTCAGCAGCGGATTGACCGGCACAAACACGGCGCCGGCAGCGGCGGCGCCAAACAGCGCACTGACGGTCTCGATGCGCTTTTCCAGATACACGGCGATACGCTCGCCGCGCGCCACACCGGCGGCCGCGAATGCGGCAGCGGCAGCATGCACCGATTGCGCCAGCGCGCGGTACGTGAGACGTTCGGCGCCATACACCAGCGCCTCGGCGTCGGGCGTACGTCGCGCCGTGTCGAATATGAAGTCTTGCAGCAGCTCGCTCATCGATCAACCCAGGTAAGCACAGGAGTCAAGGCCCGGCGCCACGCGCCGTCGGCCAAGGCGCGATCTTACCAGTTTGGCGCGCCCGCGGCCCTGCACGCGAATGTTGCACCGCGACGAAATCCGTTGCAAGCTTTATACTAGCCGCCATGCTCCACAGCCCATCTCCCATTGTCCGCGCGCCGATTGCGCCGGTGCTCTCGCGCGCCGCTTTCGGCTCGCGCGGCGACGCGCGCGCGGCGCTGCCGGCGCTGACCGACCTGCATGACACGCGCCTGGTCACCAGCGGCCGGGTCGCACTGGGCCTGGCGCTGCGCTGCGCCGGCGTCCAGCCCGGCGACACGGTGCTGATCCCGTCCTGGCACAGCCTGTCGATGCTGGGACCGGTGCAGGATCGCGGCGCCGCCGCGCGCTTCTACCGCATCGGAGCGGATACGGCCCCCGACCTGGAACACGCGCGCGGCCTGCTCGACCCCACGGTCAAGGCGCTGGTGGTGGTGCACTATTACGGCTTCGTGCAAGACCTGGCATCGGCGCGCGCCTTTTGCGATGCCCACGGCCTGGCGCTGATCGAAGATTGCGCCCACGCCTTCTTTGGTGCGCGCGACGGCCACGCGATCGGCGCCGTCGGCGACTACGCGATCGGCAGCAGCATGAAGTTCTTCCCGATCTATGAAGGCGGCTGCCTGGCATCGAACCGGCATCGGCTGGACGCCGTGACCCTGCGCGGCGCCGGCGCCGGCTTCGAAGCCAAGGCCATGCTGGCCACACTCGAAACCAGCTTTCAGCACGGCCGCCTGCCGCTGCTGCGCGCTGCACTGCGTCCGGCGCTGGCCGTCAAGGACGCGCTGTGGAACGCGGCCAAGAAGCGCCGCCCGCAAGCCCAGCGCGCGCTGACGCCCGATTCGTCCGACAGCGGCTTCGGGTTCGACCCGTGGTGGCGCGAGCGCCGTTCGTCGCTGTTCTCGCGCCTGGTGCTGCGCCTGGCGTCGCGTGAGCGGATCGTCGCGCGCCGGCGCGCCAACTACCTGCGCCTGGCGCGCGAGTTGAACGCGCTTCCCGGCTGCCGCCCCTTGTATGCGGCGCTGCCCGATGGCGTCTGCCCATGGCAGTTCCCGCTGCTGTTCGATGCGCCGGAGCCGCTGTTCGCGCGCCTGGTGGCGCTAGGAGCGCCGGTGATCCGCTTCGGGCGTCCGCTGGCGCCGCCGGTCGACGCCGCCCTGTGCGCGCATGGCGCGGCGTTCTCCGAGCGGGTGCTGGCCCTGCCCTGCCACCAGGAGCTGAGCGACGCGGAAATTAGCTGGATCATCGCGCGCGTGCGCGAGGCGGCGACAGCATGAAGTGGCGTTTTTATCCGGCGTCGCGCTTTGCCGAATTCGCCCCGCGCTGGCGCGCGCTGCACGCCGCCGGCACCGCGTCGCCGCTGCTCGACGCCGATTTTGCAGGCGCGCTGCTGGACGCCTTCGGCAGCGGCGCCGAGCTGCTGGCCTGCTGCGAAGACGGCGACATGCTGCTCGCGATGGCGCTGCTGGAAAAAAGCGGACGTGGCACCTGGCGCAGCTTCCAGCCGGCGCAAGCGCCGATCGGCCCGTGGCTGACGCGTCCCGGCCTTGAAGCGGAGGCGCTGCTGTCGGCCTTGGTGCGCGACCTGCCTGGCTGCGCCCTGCTGGCCGGGATCAGCCAGCTCGACCCGCTGCTCGATCCGCGCCCGCTTCACGGCGCGCGCCTGGCGACGCTCGACTATATCCAGACCGCGCGCATCACGATGGATGGCGGCTTCGACGTCTACTGGGCCGCGCGTGGCAAGAACCTGCGCGTCAACCTGAAGAAGCAGCGCGCACGGCTCGAGCGTGAAGGGATTGCCGTGCGCATGGAGACGCTCACCGCGCCGCACGAGATGGCGGCGGCGGTGGCCGACTACGCAGCGCTGGAAAGCGCCGGCTGGAAAGGCCGCGACGCCACCGCCGTGCGCGCGGGCGACGCCCAGGCGCGCTTCTACACGCTGCTGCTGGAAGCGTTCGCGCGGCGCGGCGCCGCCAGGGTGTATCGTTACCGCTTCGGCGACCAGGTGGTGGCGATGGACCTGTGCGTCGAAGGCGTGGCCTGCATCGTGGTGCTCAAGACCGCGTACGATGAAAGCGTGGCGGCGCATTTCTCGCCGGCCCTGTTGATGCGCGAAGAAGCCTGCCGCGCCCTGTTCGACGCAGGACGCCTGCAGCGCATCGAGTTCTACGGCCGCGTGATGGAATGGCATCTGCGCTGGACCGACGAGGTGCGCTCGCTCTACCATCTGAATTATTATCGCTGGCCACTGCTGCAACGTCTGCACGCAAGGCGCCGGCCGCAACCAACAACGGAGTAAACATGCAGCTCGAAGAAGTCAAAGCCGTCCTGGTCGACGTGCTCAACCTGGGCGACGCCGTCGCGGCGCTGGTGCCCGACTCGCCTTTGCTGGGCGCCCTGCCCGAACTCGATTCGATGGCGGTGGTGAGCGTCATCGCCGCGCTGGAAGAGCGTTTCGGCATCATGGTCGACGACGACGACATCAGCGCCAGCACCTTCGCCACCCTGGGCAGCCTGAGCGCCTTCGTCGACGCCAAGCTGGCGCAATGATGGCGACGGCGGGCGCGCTTGTACCGGCCGAACCGCTGTTCCTGGCGCGGCCCGACGGCGCCCGCTTCGCCCTGTTCCACGCGCCCGCCGGCACATGCCGCGCGGCCGTGCTGTACCTGCACCCGTTCGCCGAAGAGATGAACCGCGCGCGCCGCATGGCCGCGCTGCAATCGCGCGCGCTGGCCGCGCATGGCGTCGCCGTGCTGCAGCTCGACCTGCACGGCTGCGGCGACAGCAGCGGCGACTTCGCCGATGCCAGCTGGGACGGCTGGCTGGACGACGTGGCGCACGCGGTCGACTGGCTGCGCGCGCGCTGCGGCGTGCCGGTCACGCTGTGGGGCCTGCGCCTGGGCGCCCTGCTGGGCCTTGAACATGCGCAGCGCGATCCTGCCATCGCCTCGCTGCTGTTGTGGCAACCGGTGCTGGGCGGTGCGGCGCACCTGACCCAGTTCCTGCGCCTGCGCGTGGCCGGCGACATGCTGGGCAACGCAGCCGGCGGCGCCACCACTGCCGCGCTGCGCACTGCGCTGGCCGGCGGCGAAACGCTGGAAGTGGCCGGCTACCGGCTGTCTCCCGCCCTGGCGCTGGGCATGGAGTCAAGCGATGGCGCCGCCCTCATCCCACACTGCCCGGTGCACTGGATCGACATGACCACAACGCCCGAGCGTGGTCCCGCACCGGCCAGCCTGCGCGTGGTCGACGCCTGGCGCGCCGCCGGGGTCGCGGTCGACCTGCAGCAAGTGAGCGGCGAACCATTCTGGGCCACCCAGGAAGTCGCCACCTGTCCCGCCCTCATCGATGCCACCCTGGCTGTACTGGAACCGTGCCATGCATGAAGAACGCGCCTTTACCTTCGCTTGCGGCGACAGCGACGAGCGCCTGGTCGGCATCCTGAGCCTGCCGCTTGATGCGCCACGGCCGGCCACGCGCGGCGTGGTGATCGTGGTGGGCGGCCCGCAATACCGCGCCGGCAGCCATCGCCAATTTACGCTGCTGGCGCGCGACCTGGCCGATGCCGGCGTCCCGGCGCTGCGCTTCGACTATCGCGGCATGGGCGACAGCGAAGGCGCGCAGCGCGACTTCGAAACCGTGGACGCCGACCTGCGCGCCGCCATCGACGCCTTCTTTGTGCAGCAGCCGCAGTTGCGCGAAGTGGTCCTGTTCGGCCTGTGCGACGGCGCCACCGCCGCCGCCCTGTACGCGCCGAACGACGCGCGCGTGGCCGGCCTGGCGCTGGTCAATCCCTGGGTGCGCACCGAAGCCGGCGCCGCGCGCGCCACCGTCAGCCATTACTACACCGGGCGCCTGCTGCAGGGCGGCCTGTGGCGCAAGATCGCGCGCGGCGACTTCGACTTTGGCGCTGCGATCCGTTCGGCCTGGCGCAACCTGCGTGCGATGTTCGCCAGGAGCGGCGACGACGCCCTGCCCGTGCGCCTGTACGCGCGCCTGCAACGCTTCGACGGCGCCGTGCTCCTGATCCTGAGCGGGAACGACCTGACGGCCCAGGAATTCGCCGGCGTCGCCGGCAGCTCGCGCGGCTGGCGACGCCTGCTCGACAAGCCACGCGTGACGCGGCGCGACCTGGCAGGCGCCGACCACACCTTCTCGCGCCGCCCATGGCACGACAGCATGCTGGCCTGGACCCGCGACTGGATGCGCGCGTGGTGAAGCGCGCCAAATCCGTTCTGATGATCGCGTTTCACTTCCCGCCGCAGCGCGGCAGCAGCGGCATCCAGCGCACCTTGCAGTTCGTGCGCCGCCTGCCGGCGCTGGGCTGGCAGCCGCTGGTGCTGAGCGCCGCGCCGCGCGCCTACGACAGCGTCGGTCCCGATCAACTCGATGAGATTCCGCGCGGAGTGCCGGTGCGGCGCGCCTTTGCGCTCGATTCGGCGCGCCACCTGGCGTTCAAGGGCCGCTATCTGGGCTGGACGGCGCTGCCGGATCGCTGGGTATCCTGGCTGCTGGGTGCAGTGCCGGCCGGGCTGGCACTGATACGGCGCCATCGGCCGCAGGCGATCTGGTCGACCTATCCGATCGCCAGTGCGCACCTGATCGGTCTCGTATTGCAGCGCGTGAGCGGCCTGCCCTGGATCGCCGACCTGCGTGACCCGATGATCGACGCCAGCCACCCCACGGGCCGCGCGCGCCGCCGCGCCGCCAGCTGGGTCGAGGCGCGCACCGTGCGCCATTGCAGCGTTGCCGTGTGCACCACGCCGGGCGCGGTGCGCAGCTACCAGGCGCGCTATCCGGATCTGCCGAAGGAACGTTTTCGCCTGATCGAGAACGGCTACGACGAAGCGGCGTTCGCCGGCGTGGTGCCGGAGCCTCGCGTTCCCGGGCCACTACGCCTGCTGCACAGCGGGATCGTGTATCCCTCCGAGCGCGATCCGGGTCCGCTGTTCGCCGCGCTGGCGGCGTTGCGCGCGCGCGCGCGGATCGACGCCGGCAGCTTGCGGCTGGTGCTGCGCGCGGCGGTGCACGACGATTTTCTCCTGCAGCTGGTGCATCAGCATGGCGTGGCCGACCTGGTCGAGATCGCGCCGCCGCTGCCCTACCGCGCGGCGCTGGCCGAGATGCTCGGCGCCGACGCCCTGCTGCTGCTGCAGGCGGCCAACTGCAACGACCAGGTGCCGGCCAAACTATACGAATACCTGCGCGCCGCGCGGCCATTGCTGGCGCTGACCGACGCGCGCGGCGACACCGCCGCCGTGCTGCGCGGCTGTGGCATCGACACGGTCGGTCCGCTGGACGATGCGGCCGCGATCGAAACGGCGCTGGAACGGTTTTTGGATCTGATGGCGGCGGGACAGGCGCCGCTGGCGTCATTGGAGGCGGTGCGGGCCTGCGAACGCGGCGCGCGCGCCGCTCAGTTGGCGCTGTTGCTGGACGAAGTTTGCGGTGTTACACAAGCGGTGAAATCTTCGAACGCACCGTAGGCCGGCGCCGCAGCGCGCTTGCGGCCGCACAGGTCCGGCCGCTCGACACCCGCATCCCTGCGCGGGGCGTCGTCCTTCCACGCATAGTCGCCGCTTTCCCAGTCGCGCAGCAGCGCGCGCACCGGATGGCGTCCCACATACGACCAGCCCAGCGCCGTGCTGCGGTTGTCGCCCAGGTGCAGCACGCCCTCGTCGCGGCTGCGGATCGGACCATCGACCAGGTTGCCCTCCAGCGTGGCGCTGCTGGCCGGGTAGCGCACGTCGATGCCGGTCGTGTCGACCAGCGTGTTGTGCTCGACCCGGCTGCCGGAGGCGCTATTGAGGTAGATGCCGACGTCCGAGCACGATGCGACCAGGTTGTCGCGCACGACGCCGTCCTGTTGCTCGTTGATGCATTTGCCGTCGCGGCAATAGGCTTTCTCGGTGCCGCCGCCGCCCAGCGACAGGCCGACGCGCTGGCCCGGCTGGCCGCGCAGGCGTGCTTCGCACCACACCACATTGCGCTCGAACACCGTGCGCGCGCCGCCGCCCTTGGCGAAAGCGCCATAGCTGACGCGGTCGCCCCCGGTCTTGATAAAGTCGGTGATCAGGTTGCCGCGGATGGTCCAGTCGCTGGCGCCGACCAGGTCGACCGGCGTCACCGGATTGTGCGTGCGGCGCGGTGCGCTGTTGCTCAGGGTGTTCGATTCGATCAGGCCGTGGTCGGGGAAAACCGGGCCGCCGCCGCCCTGCACGCGCGCGCCGTTGATCTTGAAGTGCGCGTTGAAGTCGAGGATGGTGTTGTTCACGGCCGCGAAGTGGGTCGCGCCGCCGACTACGTGGAAGGCGTGCTCGCACGAGCGATCATTGCGGCACACGCCGCGGATGGTGAGATTTTCAAAGCGCCAGTGCGGCGCCCGTACCAGGAAGCCTTCCACGGTAGCAAATTCAATCGTTACACCGCCCGGCTGCGCGGCGCGCACCGTGATTGGCACCCCGGCCACGCCGGAACGATTCGCCGTGACGGCGCGATTGAAGCGGTAGACGCCCGGCGCGATCGTGATCACGTCGCCCGGCACCGCAACGGCCATGGCCCGCAGCAGCGCATCGTTCGAATCGACATCCTTGACCGCGCCGCCTTTGCCTTCTGCTGCAGCGGCCTGGGCGCCGACGCGCATGGCCGGCAACAGTAGTGGCAGACCGGCGCCGCGATCGAGCGTGCGCAGACTGGCGCCGATTTGATGGCTGCTATCGTAGATGAAGCGGTTGTGGCCCTCGCTGCGACGCTCGAGATACGGCGCCAGCGCGCGCGGCGCCACCCCCTGGCTTTGCAGGTAAAGCACCGTGCCGGCGGCGCCGGCGACGGTCGCCACCACGCCCAGTATTCCGAGCATCGCGACACCACGCATCGACTTCATCCGGCCGCCTTGATCCCGTGGCGCGCCATCAGGTCGTACAAGGTCGGCCGGCTCACGCCCAGCACTTCGGAGGCCTTGACGATATTGCCGTCGACCCGCGCCAGCGCCTTGACGATCGCCTTGTATTCTGCTTCGTCGCGCACCTGGCGCAGGTTGATCGGCTCTTCTTCCAGCGCCTCGCCCGGCAGGCCCAGGTCGTCGGCGACGATGGTGCTGCCGTCGGCCATGATCACGGCGCGCTTGATGTAGTTTTCCATTTCGCGCACGTTGCCGGGCCAGGCATAGCCTTCGATCGCCGCGATCGCGTCCGGCGCGAAATGCAGCGACGAACGGCCTTCCTGGCTGCAGAACTTGTTCTTGAAGTGGTGCGCCAGGAGCGCCGCATCGCCTTCGCGCTGGCGCAGCGGCGGGATCGTGACCACGATCTCGGACAGGCGGTAATACAAGTCTTCGCGGAAGCGCCCTTGCGCGCACAGGTCCTTCAGCTTCTGGTGCGTGGCGCAGATGATGCGCACGTCCACCGGAATTTCTTCGTGTCCGCCGATGCGTTCGATGACGCGCTCCTGCAGGAAACGCAGCAATTTGGCTTGCAGCGGCATCGGCAGGTCGCCCACTTCATCGAGGAAAAAGGTGCCGCCGTGCGCCAGTTCGACCTTGCCCTTGGTCTGCTTGGCCGCGCCTGTGAAGGCGCCCTTTTCGTAGCCGAACAATTCGCTCTCGAGCAGGTTCTCGGGGATCGCCGCGCAGTTGATCGCCATGAAGCGTTCCTTGGCGCGCGGCGACAGCGCATGCAGCGCGCGCGCCAGCACTTCCTTGCCGGTGCCCGATTCGCCCAGCACCATTACCGAGGCCGACGTTGGCGCCACCTTCTCGATGGTGCGGCACACCTTGAGCATGCCGGGGTCGCGCGAGATCACGCCGCCCAAGGGCGAATCGGCGCTGTTCTTTTGCATCCGGCGGTTTTCTTCCTGCAGGTTGTGCAAGAAAAAGGCGCGCTGGATCACCAGGTTCAGCACCTCGGGGTCGACCGGCTTCTGGTGGAAATCGTAGGCGCCCATGCCGATCGCCTTGACCGCGTTGCCGTGGTCCTGGTTGCCGGTCAGGACGATCACGCGCGTGCTGGGCGCGAGCGCCAGGATCTGCTGCAGCGTGGCCAGGCCTTCGGTCGAGCCGTCCGGGTCGGGTGGCAGGCCCAGGTCCATCGTCACCACCGCCGGCTCGTGGCGGCGGATCTGGGCCAGCGCGGCTTCGCGGTCGCCCGCCAGCACCACGTCGTAGGCGTCCAGGCTCCAGCGCAGCTGCTTTTGCAGGCCGGGATCGTCTTCGATGACCAGCAGTTTGAGTTTATTTTGCGTCACGCTCGGTTCCTTGCTTCGTGCATGCTAAGGCGGCGCGTCCGGCCACCTGCATGCCGTGTTGTTGGTGAAGCGGCAGCAGCACCCGGAAAGTGGTGCCCTGCCCCGGGCAGCTCGACACTTCCAGGCGGCCGCCCAGTTCTTGAATGTATTCGCGGCTCTCGAACACGCCGATGCCCATGCCGGCCGACTTGGTCGACTCGAACGGCTTGAACAGGCGCTCGCGCATGAAATCGTCGCTCATGCCTTCGCCGGTGTCCACGATCTCGACCAGCACTTGTTCACCATGCTGCGCCACGCGGATCGTCACGCAGCCGCTGCGCGGCGTGGCCTCGATCGCGTTCTGGATCAGATGTCCCAGCACGCGCTCGAGCCGTTCGCGCTCGGCCAGCACGCACAATCCCGCGCTCTCGACCTGCAGCGTCGGATGCGGCTCGAACGCGGCCTTCAGCGCCAGCGCCTGGCGCACCACCTGGTCGACCGTAAGCGGCGCCGATTGCTCGCTGGACGCGCTGCGTCCCAGCTTTTGCAGCAGCAGCTTCATCTTCTGGACCGAGTATGACACGGTCTCGAGCATGTCGGCCTGGAATTCCGGGTTGTCCTTATGACGCGCAGCGTTGGCGTTCATCAGCGACAGCTGCGACACCAGGTTCTTCAGGTCGTGCACCACGAAGGTCGACATGCGGTTGAACGATTCGAACTGGCGCGCTACCAAGAGCGCGTCGGCCGCATCCTGCTGCGCCAGGTGGCCGGCGGCCTGGCTACCGGCGATTTCGAGCAGGTCGATGATTTCCCAGTTCAGTTTCACGGGGCTGCGCGGCGTGTGCAGCAGCACGAAGCCGGACAGGCCGCCGTGCAGGATGAGCGGCACCACCAGCCAGGCGCGCGGATAGTCGGCCAGCCAGCCTGGTAGCGCCAGCGCATCGTATTTATCGGGGCTGTGGCCGTATTCATGCAGGTCGACCACCCACTGGCTCGATTCGAGGAACTGGCAGAACGGTGAATCGGCCGGCTCGGACGCGTTCAGGGCCGGCATGTGCCAGTGCGCGGTCGGCTCGTAATTTCCAGTTTCGCGCCGCTGCCACAGCGCGCCGCCGGGACTTTCGACCAGCGTCGCCACCGCTTCGATCACGCGCTCGCCCAGGCCCGGACCGGGCTGCGACAGGGTGCGCGTAAAACGCATCCATTCTTCGCGGTAGTCGTAGTTGTAGCGGTAGAAGTGCTTGCTGATGAAGACCTTGAGCCAGGCGCGGAAGGTGCCCGAGAACAGGGTGCCGACCAGCAGGATCAGGGTCCCGAACAGGAAGGCGACCTGCATCACCGTGCCCCAGCTGCCGCCCACGTAGCGCAGGTAGTAGCCGGCCGACCCCATCGCCAGCAGGTACGTTGCGGAGCCGAACAGCGCCGCCGAATGGAACACCGCGCGGCGCGACAGCGACAGCGGCGAGGTCCACGAGCGCGAGCGGGCCAGGGCCACCGCCACCAGCGGCACGCTCAGGGCATTGACCAGGCCACGCGCGGCCCAGATGTCGGGATCGACTTCGCGGAACAGCATGGTGTGGCTGTACAGGTAAAAATCGTAGGCGAACAGGCCGCCGACGCCGAGGCAGGCAAACTTGACGGCCCAGCGCTCCTGGATCGAGCGGTTGCGGTACACCTGCTCGACCAGCAGCATGCCCCACACCGCCATCGCCACCCGCAGCGCCGCCGGCGCCTGGCTATGCTCGCGCACCAGCGCCAGGTCCCAGTGGCCGAACAGATTGGCCAGCAGGCAGCCCAGATACACCAGGCCGGCCACCGCCAGCGATGGACGCAAACCGAACGGCAGGGGGCTATCGGGCGCGCGCCAGTTGCCCAGCAAGGCCAGCAAGAACAGCGACCAGCCGGCATTGCGCAGGATCTCGAAGCCGTCGGTCAGGCTTGACCACAGGGCGCCGTTGCCGGCCTCCCAGGCCAGCGACGCCGCCCACAATACCGTGAACAGGCAGGCCAGCATCAGCGCCACGCGGTGCGACGGCTCGATGCGGCGCCCGCGCAGCGGCACGCCGAGCAGGGCGAAGCAGACCGCCGCCAGCGCATGGCTATAAACGACAATACCGGTCAGCGAAGCGACATCCATGGGGAACACGAGGCAAAAAGACGGGAAGACACCAGCGGCGATGGCGCCGGCTGGTGCGAGTGCAGGGTCACCCGATGGTTCAGCGACCGCTACGGAACAGGACCACCTTCAAGGTGTTGATCAGGATGAGGATGTCGAGGAACAGGCTGTTGTTCTTCACGTAGTACAGGTCGTACTGCAGCTTTTGCAGCGCGTCTTCGGCCGACGAGCCGTAGCCGTAGCGCACCTGGGCCCAGCCGGTGATGCCCGGCTTGACGCTGTGGCGCACGTTGTAATACGGGACCACTTCGATCAGCTGCTCGACAAAGTAGGCGCGCTCCGGACGCGGCCCGACGAACGACATGTCGCCCTTGAACACATTCAGGATCTGCGGCAGTTCGTCGATGCGGGTCTTGCGCATGAAGTTGCCGACACGGGTCACGCGCGGATCGTTCTGCGCGGCCCATTGCGGCTTGCCGTTCTTTTCGGCGTCCGCGCGCATCGAGCGGAATTTATGCACGCGGAAGATCTCGCCGTCCTTGCCAACCCGTTCCTGCGAATAGAACACCGGGCCGCGGTCTTCCAGGCGCACGGCCAGCGCGGCGGCCAGCATCAGCGGGAAAGTCATGATCAGGATGATGCAGCTGCACACCAGGTCGAAGCTGCGCTTCATGAAGGTGCGCACGAAACTCTGGTCGAAGCCGCCGCCGAACACCAGCCACGAAGGCTGCAGCGAATCGACCCTGATCTGGCAGGTTTCGCGTTCGAAGAAGGTGGCGGCGTCGGTGACCTTGACGCCCTGCAGTTTGCAGTCGAGCAGTTCCTTGATCGGGAAGCCGCCGCGCCGGTTCTGCACCGACACCACGATCTCGCTGACGTTGTGCTGACGCGCCACCGAGACCAGCGATTCGCCGTCGCGCATCGCCACCAGCCGCGCCGTCGAGACGCACAGTTCTTCGTTCAGGTTCGGAATGAAGCCGGCGATCTCGTACTTGTGGTAGCGCGACTTGCGGGTGGCCAGTTCGCTGCATTCCTTGGCCAGCGCGCCGCCGCCCAGGAACATGATGCGGGTCTGGAGCAGGCGCGCTTCGGAGGTCTTGAAGAACACCATCCGCGCCAAAAAGATGCCGCAGCCGGCCAGCGCGAACACCAGCAACATGGTGCCGCGGCCCAGGTACAGTTCCGGCGCCATGTAGAACACCAGCGCCAGGATGATGAAGCCCATCACGAACGAGGGCATCAGCTTCATGAAGAACGGGTGGCGCAGGCCTTCGTCGTAGTCGAGCTGGTACATGCCCATCGCGCTCATGCTGAAGATGATGGCGGCGGCGAAGGCGAAGGCCGACGTGAACAGGTGGTCGAGCTGGAGCACCGAACCTTCGTATTCCATCATGCGCAGGGCGACGCCGATATAGGCCGCGCCGAGCAGCACCAGCAGCTCGACGAACAGCAGCACGAATACGATTTTCGATACGTAGTGATTAGAAATCCTGAACACAGTGACCTCCGGGCTTCTTGTTACTTTTCTGGTTCTGCATCGCGATACTCTTTATTACGCCATCGTGGCGCCGGATGCCGCTTTGAACAGTCCTGCCTGGGCGAGAACTGCCTGCTGCATCCGGCGCCGTGTCCAGGCTTGATTACAGGCGCCAGACACAATAGCCGGCTTCGCCCAGTGCTTTCGCATCGAACTGCGACTTGACGTCGATGAAGCAGCCGCCGTCATTGAGCTTGGACTGGAAATCGGACAGCGACAACGCCAGCACTTCCTTGTGCGGCACCGCCACGATCACGGCGTCGGCCTTCGGCAGGTCGTCCCAGCTTTCGAGGGTGATGCCGTATTCATGGGCCGCTTCTTCGGCTTCGGCGATCGGGTCGTGCACATGCACGTCGACGCCGTAGCTTTGCAGCTCGTACACGATGTCGGCGACCTTCGAGTTGCGCAGGTCGGGGCAGTTTTCCTTGAACGTCAGGCCGATCAGGTTGACCCGCGCGCCCTTGATGCTCACGCCCGACGAGATCATCGACTTGACGGTTTTCTCGGCCACGAACTTGGCCATGCCGTCGTTGATGCGGCGCCCGGCCAGGATCACCTGCGGGTGGTAGCCGATCATCTCGGCCTTGTGGGTCAGATAATACGGGTCGACGCCGATGCAGTGACCGCCCACCAGGCCCGGACGGAACGGCAGGAAGTTCCACTTGGTGCCGGCGGCTTTGAGCACTTCGAGCGTATCGATGCCGATCTTGTCGAAGATGATCGCCAGTTCGTTCATCAGGGCGATGTTCAGGTCGCGCTGGGTGTTTTCGATGACCTTGGCCGCTTCGGCCACCTTGATGCTCGAGGCGCGATAGACGCCGGCAGTGACCACGGTCTCGTACATCTGGGCGATGCGTTCGAGCGACTCGTCGCCGTCGCCCGAGACCACCTTGAGGATGTTGGTCAGCGTGTGTTCCTTGTCGCCCGGGTTGATGCGCTCCGGCGAGAAGCCGACATTGAAGCCGTCTTTCCACTTCAGGCCCGACTGCTGCTCAAGCAGCGGGATGCAGACCTCTTCGGTAGCGCCCGGGTAGACGGTCGATTCGTAAATCACGACCGAGCCGCGCTTCATGTGCGCACCGACCGACTTGCTGGCGCCGATCAGCGGCGTGAAGTCGGGCACGTGGGCGATGTCGACCGGGGTCGGCACGGCGACGATGATGTAGTCGGCCGCGGCCAGCATGGCCGGATCGGTGGTCACTTCCAGGTGGCGCGCGGCTTGCAGCTGCTCGGTCGAGACTTCGCCGGTCGGATCGATGAACTTCTTGTAATTCTCGGTTTTGCTGACGGAGAGGTCGAAGCCGATGGTACGTACCTTCTTGCCAAATTCCACTGCCAGCGGCAAGCCGACATATCCCAGTCCTACTACTGCTACGACCTCATCTGCTTTCATTATTCGTTCCGTTCGAGAATTGGGTTGCTATTATGATAACTTTACTATAGCACGGAGGCGCGGGCGCACTCAACCGAGGCCCTACTGTTTTGTCGGAGAGTAACAACAATACCTAGGTATTGTTACCATTTTTTTACGCCAATACACTAACTATCGACGCGATTTGCATGATCTGTCGCTTTTTGCGCCTGTCCGCCGTGTTGTGCGTTAGCTAAATTGCACTGTGAATGTGCTTGACGTTGCACCTTAGCGTGAAAAGATTGCCTGGATAGCACGTCTGTAAATGTTGTGCAATATTAGCATTTTCTCGTAGACAAGCTTTTATTTGCGCGAATCGTGCGCAGGGGTATTAAATGGTGCTTGATCTAGGTATATGTCCACTGTGCAGGCACAGGGATATGTTCACGACCGACGGTCACATAGATTCTTTGCGCTTGCTAATGCCGATGTCGCGAAGTGCTGTCTTGTCGCCGCTCTACGCGTCCGCAATGAAGACACAAGGCTGATGCAAACAAAGAGACGGTAGACGGCGCTCAAGATCACTAGGCCAGGACGAGCATGTGCACCATCGTTCCGGCGCAGATGGGTAGACGCAGACGAGGAGAAATGAAGGACTTCAAAATGGCGCGGCTGGCTGGGATCGAACCAGCGACCCTTGGCTTCGGAGGCCAAACAAAACCGCGTTTATTACTGTTGATCAGTATATTAAAAATTTACGTACTTCTTTATAAATCAAATAGATAGGTAGATTTTACCTCATCCTTGCGTGCATCGGCGTTGATCGATATACTCCAAATCCGGGTACACAGCGGATACACGGAGTACAGATGTGATGATCAAGGATATGTTTGATGGCCAAAGTAAAATTCACCGCAGGTCGGGTTGAGGCGTTTTCCTGTGCTTCTGATAAGAGTCCCTCTTTCTTGTGGGACTCAGTAGCTCCAGGGCTGGGTCTGCGAGTCACGCCAAACGGAAGTAAGTCCTATATCTTCCAGGCCAAACTGCGAGGCCAAGTCATTCGCACGACAATCGGTGCCCCGTCCGCATGGACCATTGCCGACGCACAAGCAGAAGCCGTCCGCCTCCGTGTGCTGATCAATCGTGGCCAAGACCCGCGGGAGGTTGAAGCTGATCGTCTGGCTGCTGAGCAGGCGGAACGGCTTTGTTGCACAAATTGGCCGTCAGCGGCCAAGGTGGAGCACGGATAAACTGACGGCATGACTGCTCCCGTAAAGCCGAAGTACCGAACGACCAACTGGAAAGAATACAACGCTGCGCTGAAAGCCCGTGGCTCGCTGCTGATCTGGCTGGACAAGGACATGCGCTGGCATGGCAGTGCCAGCGGCAAGCGAGGTCGCACTCCGACGTACAGCGACACGGCGGTCCAGTTCTGCCTGACCGTCAAGGGCTTGTTCAATCTGCCCTTGCACCAGGCGATGGGCATGGCGCAAAGCCTGCTCGAGTTGGCCGGACTGGCCTGGAACGTGCCGGACTTCAGTACCGTCAGCCGGCGACAGAAACATCTTTCGGTGACGATCGGGGCGCTGCCGGCGACGACAGGATTGCACCTGCTGGTCGACAGCACGGGCATCAAAATGCTGGGCGAAGGCGAGTGGAAGACCAAAAAGCATGGGGCCGATTACCGTCGCCAATGGCGTAAAGTCCACCTTGGCATTGACGCGGCCACGCTGGAAATCCGGGCCATTGAGGTGACCGACAACGCCACCGGCGATGCGCCGATGTTACCGTGTCTGCTCGACCAGATACCTGCCGAGGAAAGCATCGCGAGCGTCAGCGGCGACGGCGCCTACGACACCAAAGGCTGTCACGAAGCGAATGCGCAACGTGGGGCGCAGGCGATCATCCCCACTCGCAAGAATGCCAAGCCATGGAAGGACCAGCGTCCTGGCGCCAAAGCCCGCAACGCTATCCTGGCGGCCACGCGCCGGCTTGGCAGGAAGATCTGGAAAAAGTGGGCTGGCTATCATCGGCGCAGCCTTGTCGAGACCAAAATGCGTTGCTTCAAGCTGCTTGGCGAACGCGTTATGGCACGTGACTTCGACCGCCAAGTCGCCGAACTGCAGGTCCGTGCCGCTATCCTCAATCGCTTCACGCGGTTGGGCACGCCTGTGACCGTGGCGGTGACCATGGCGTAATTCCGT
>Ga0265798_10001567_pt1 | contig 35384 bp, 37 predicted proteins | sample P3T30metagenome_FD_192430 | JGI IMG/M metagenome (GOLD analysis project Ga0265798, IMG submission 192430) | Plant litter microbial communities from East Loma Ridge, Irvine, California - P3 T30 | ecosystem: Environmental > Terrestrial > Plant litter > Unclassified | place: USA: California...
GAGCCGCTGGGGCTGGTTCAATGCGGGCAGGGCTGCGAACCACTTCGTGAAGCGCGGCGCTTTCATGGTCGTTCCGGATCGTTGGCGATACGGGTTCGACCGGGATTGCGCTCAACAGTTCAATGCTCGTCCATAGTTAACGGTAACAGCGCCTTTTTGTTCGGCGAGCCGCGGCGGGTTTGCGTAGGGTGGGTTCGAGAACCCACCCGACTTGTGGCGTGCCGTTGTAGGTGGACACCGGTGTCCACGCTGTAGGGCAGGTCCGCGTCGCCGAGGCGTCGCCATGTGGCGAGCGACGGGGCCGCGTGGACTCAGCTGTCCACCCTACAAAAAAGGCGCTTCCTTGGAAGCGCCTCTCTTTTACTTCAGCCTTGCTTCAGCCAGCCAGGATTACTGCACCTTGGCTTTCTTCAGCAGGCTTTCGCGGAACTCGGCCAGTTTCTTTTGCTGCAGCGATTCCGCCACTTGCTGCTTGACCTGCTCCAGCGGCGGCACTTGCACCGGGCGCACGTCTTCCAGCTTGATGACGTGGAAGCCGAACTGGGTCTTCACCGGGGTGTCGGTGATCGCGCCTTTTTGCAGCGAGGTCATGGCTTTCGAGAACTCCGGCACGAAGCCGCGCGGGTCGGCCCAGCCCAGGTCGCCGCCGTTCTGCGCGGTGCCGTCCTTGCCCTGCTTGGCCAGTTCTTCGAACTTGGCGCCGCCCTTGAGCTTGGTGATGATGGCCTTGGCGTCTTCTTCCTTCTCGACCAGGATGTGGCGCGCGTGGTATTCCTTCTCCGGCGCGGCGGCCTTGGCCTTGTCGTACTCGGCCTTGATGTCGGCGTCCTTGACCGGGTTCTTTTTCAGGTAGTCGGCCTGCATGGCGTTGATGACGATGCTCTGGCGAGCGTTGTCGATCGCGGCCTTGACGTCGGCGCGGCCGCCGACGCCTTGCTTGTCGGCTTCCTGGATCAGCACTTCACGGCCGATCAGGTCTTTCTTGATCATCTCGCGGAGCTGGGGCGTATCCGCGGCGCGGCCCTGGGCGACGATCTGCTTGACCACCTGGTCAACCTTCGCCGCCGGGATCGGCTTGCCATTCACGGTCGCGACATTCTGCGCGAATGCAGGCGCGGCGACGAGTGCGGTCATGGCGAGCAACAGGCGGGTGGGCTTCAAAATCATTGTTCGGATCCTATAAAAACGCGATAAGTCGCCCGCTGGCGACGAAACCCGGCGCACTGCATGCGAACAACGCGCGCGCGCCGGAGGCACAACATCTTACTGCACCTTTGCCTTCTTGACCATTTCCTCCTGGTAGTTAGCCAGTTTGGTCTGGGTCAGGCTCTCGGAGATCTGCTGCTTGACTTCGGCCATCGCCGGCACCTTGACGGCGCGGGTGTCGTCGACCTTGATCACGTGGAAGCCGGCGCCGGTCTTGACCGGAGTCTCGGTGACGCCGCCTTTTTGCAGCTTGGTGAAGCCGGCTGCGAATTCAGGCGGGAAGGCCGCCGGGCTGGCCCAGTCGAGATCGCCGCCATTGTTGGCCGAACCGGTGTCCTTGCTCTGCTTGGCCAGGTCCTCGAACTTGGCGCCGCCCTTGAGCTTGGCGATGACGGCTTTCGCTTCGTCTTCGGTGGCCAGCAGGATGTGGCGCACGTGGTATTCCTTCTCGGCCGCCTGGCTCTTGGCGAAGCGGTCGTATTCGGTCTTGATCTCGGCATCGGTCACCGGGTTCTTGGTGATGTAGTCGCGTGCGAGCTGGCTGACGACGATGGCCTGGCGGGCGCTGTCGAGCGCCTGCTTGACTTCAGGCTTCTTGTCGTAGCCCTGCTTGATGGCTTCCTGCATCAGCACTTCGCGCTGGATCAGGTCTTTCTTGATCGCGTCGCGCAGCTGTGGCGAGTCTTCGCCCTGGCCTTGTGCAACGACCTGCTTCACGATCGCGTCCACGCGCGAGGTCGGAATGGCCTTGCCGTTGACGACGGCGAGATTCTGGGCAAACGCGGGTGCTGCAATAACGGCGATCAGGGCTAACAGCAGCTGTGCTGGCTTAAAAGTCATTATGGTGTTCCTGTGGGAGGGGAGTTGCTTGGACGGAGTTCTGATTGATTCTTTTGCAGAGCAATTCAATTGTGCGACAGATTTCTTAAGTTATCCTGAACGGGGCCAATCCTGCATCGCTGGCCCAGTTGCCGGGTTCCTAGTTGATTTCCGATGGCGCCAGGGCCGTGATCGCGAGGGCGTGTATTTCGGCCTTCATCATATCGTGTACGGCATCATACACCAGTCGATGGCGCATGACGAGTCTTAGTCCCTCGAAGCGCTCGGAGACGATCCGCACGCTGTAATGGCCGCCGCCCGAGGCCGCGCCGGCATGACCCGCATGCAGGTGCGAGTCGTCGCCGACGGCCAGGTCGAGCGGCTTCAAGACCTCGGTCAGACGCGCCTCGATGCGCGCCACGCGGGTGTCGGTTCGGTTATCCAGACTCATGCTTCCTCCTGCGGGATATGTTTCATCAGCATCATCGCCTGGCCCACGCTGAACAGGAAGAAGATGGCGGTCATGCCGAAGACCTTGAAGTTGACCCAGGCGCCTTCGTCATCCTTGAAGACCACGAAGGCCATGAACAGGTTCAGCGCGCCCAGGAAAAACAGGAAGACCATCCAGGCATAGCCGACGCGCGGCCAGACGGCGTCGGGCAGCGGCATCGCTTCTTCCATCAGCTTGCGCATCATGTTCTTGCCGAAGAACACCTGGCTGACGAACAGCGCCGCGCCGAAGATCCAGTACAGCATGGTCGGCTTCCACAGGATGAAGGTCTTGTCGTGGAAATAGATGGTGGCGCCGCCGAAGACGACGATCACGAACAGCGAGACCCAGAGCAGGGTATCGACCTTGCGCCGGCGCACCAGCAAATAGCCGACCTGCAAGACCGTCGCCACGATGCCGACCACGGTCGCCAGCATGATGGGGGCCTGGTCGGCGATGATCTTGCCGCCCGAAACCAGGCCGCCGAGGTAGGTCTCGGCATAGGCGAGGGCCGCCGCTTCGTTGCCATTGGCGATCTTGTAGACAAGAAAGAACAGGATCAGCGGGAAGAAGTCGAACAAAAATTTCATGGGGCTCCAGGTAGTGCGGGGTCGATGGTCGCCGAATTACAGCGGCGTGAAGCTGAGCGAGGCCGAGTTGATGCAGTAGCGCAGGCCGGTCGGCGGCGGGCCGTCGGGGAACACGTGGCCGAGGTGGGCGTCGCAGACGGCGCAGATGATCTCGGTGCGCACCATGCCGTGGGTACGGTCGACCTTTTCGATGACGTTTTCCGGGTCGAGCGCCTTGAAGTAGCTGGGCCAGCCGCAGCCGGACTCGAACTTGGCGTCGGACTCGAACAGCGGCGTCTTGCAGCAGACGCAGGTGTAGATGCCGTGCTCGTGGTGGTCCCAGAATTTACCGGTGAACGCGCGCTCGGTGGCGGCGTGGCGCGTCACCTGGTATTCGATCGGGTCGAGCTGGGTGCGCCATTCGGCGTCGGTCTTGCTCACTTTTTCGGTCATGTCGGTCTTTCTTCAAAAATCAAACAAGCTGCTTCAGGACGAGCAGCTGACTTCGAGATGCGCGGCCCAGTCCGGCGGCAGCGCGGCGTAGGCCTCGTGCTCGGGCTGTTCGTCGAAGGGCTGCTCGAGGATGGCCAGCAGCCGGGTGACTTCGCTGTAGTCGCCGTTCTGTGCCCGTTCGATCGCCTGCTGGGCCAGATAGTTTCGCAGGATGTACTTCGGGTTGACCTGGTTCATGGCGGCGCGCCGTGCGGCGTCCACGCCGCCCTCGGCGCGCAGGCGCTCGCGGTAGCGCACGGCCCAGTCGTCGAAGGCGGCGCGGTCGAGGAACAGATCGCGCACGCCTTCCTCGCTGCCGGCCACATCGACCTGCAAATCGGCCAGGCGCCGGAACAGCAGGGTAAAGTCGACGTGGCTGGCCTGCATGATGGTAAACAGGCCGTCGATCAGGGCGCGGTCGCCCTCGCGCACCTCGGCCAGGCCGAGCTTGGCATGCAGCAGCACGTCGAGCTGGCGCTCGAATTCCGGCATGTAGACGTCCAGCGCTTCCTGGGCCGCTTCCACGGTCTCGATCAGCGGCAGCAGGGCATTCCCCAGCGCATAGCAGTTCCAGTGGCCGATCGCCACCTGGTTCGCATACGAATAGCGCCCGCCCTGGTCGGTGTGGTTGCAGATATGGTTGACGTCGAAAGCTTCCATGAAGCCGAAGGGGCCGTAGTCGAGGGTCAGGCCCAGGATCGACATGTTATCGGTGTTCATCACGCCGTGCATGAAGCCGACCGATTGCCAGTGCGCGATCATGCGCGCCGTGCGCAGGGTCACTTCCTTCAAGAGGGCGGCGTAGGGATTGGCCGCTGCCCGCAAGTCTGGATAGAAAGTATCGATAACATAGTCGGCCAGGGTGCGCAGCTCGTCCGGTTTGTCGCGGTAATGCCAGTGTTCGAAGGAACCGAAGCGTACGAAACTCGGCGCCATGCGCGTGACCACGGCGGCCGTCTCCAGCGATTCGCGCATCACGCGCTGCCCGGAACCAGTGACGACCAGGGCGCGCGTGGTCGGCACGCCGAGCGCGGCCATCGCTTCCGAGCACAGGAATTCGCGGATCGAGGAGCGCAGCACGGCGCGGCCATCGCCCATGCGCGAATACGGCGTCTTGCCGGCGCCTTTCAGTTGCAGCTCCATCCTGCCCGCGGGACCAGGCAGGTCGCCCAGCAACATGGCGCGGCCATCGCCCAGCTGGCCGGCCCAGACGCCGAACTGGTGGCCGGAATACACGGCCGCCAGCGGCTGCGCGCCTTCGGGAACGCTGTTGCCGGTAAAGGCGGCGACGAACGCTTCCTGCGCCAGCAGCGCCGGGTCGATCCCGACCAGCGCGGCCGCACGGCTGCTGGCCGCGACGAAATACGGCGCGGACAACGGCGTCGGCATCAGCCGCGTATAGAACGCGGGCGGCAGGGCGGCAAAGCCGTTGCCGAAGGGAAGATCGTTGGGCGAAATGGCAGCTCCAGTACAAAGCATGTTCGGGACAGCAGGATTCTACCGTACCGGGCAGATTCTATTCGCGCACGCCATACTGGCAAGGACGCTTACAACCGGTAACGCCTGCGCTCGCCGCGCCGGACAGCGCTGCTGCGCCGCAGCATCGAAACATGTTGACGCCCTGCATGGAGCCGACTCACACTCGTTCGAGCTTGACAATCAGACCACAGGAGACGTTCGATGACGCCGTACCCGAAGAGCCCGCTGATGGGGCAGATGATGGACCAGCCCCTGCTCATCTCGAGCATCATCGAATTCGCAGCGCGCCACTTCGGCGCCAACGAGATCGTGTCGCGCCGCGTCGAAGGCGACCTGCACCGCTACACCTACCGCGACTGCGAAGCGCGCGCACGGCGCATGGCGCACGCGCTCACCGGCCTGGGCGTGCAGATGGGCGACCGCGTCGCCACCCTGGCCTGGAACGGCTACCGCCACATGGAGCTGTACTACGCGGTCTCGGGTTCGGGGGCGGTGCTGCATACCATCAACCCGCGCCTGCATCCGGAACAGATCGCCTACATCGTCAACCACGCCGAAGACCAGTACTTGTTCTTCGACCTGACTTTCCTGCCGCTGATCGAGGCGGTGGCGCCGCTCTGCGACACCGTGAAATCCTTCATCCTGATGAGCGACCGCGCGCACATGCCGCAGGAGACCAAGATTCCGAGCCTGCTGTGCTACGAGGACATCATCGCTTCCACCAGCGACGAGTACGCCTGGCCGCAGTTCGATGAAAACTCGGCCGCTTCGCTGTGCTACACCTCGGGCACCACCGGCAATCCGAAGGGCGCCCTGTACTCGCACCGCTCGACCCTGCTGCACGCCTACGCGTCGAGCATGCCGGGCGCGCTGAACGTGTCCTGCCTCGATACCGTGGTGCCGGTGGTGCCGATGTTCCACGTGAATGCCTGGGGCTTGCCGTACTCGGTGCCGCTGTCCGGCGCCAAGATGGTGTTCCCGGGCGCGGCGCTGGACGGCAAGTCGCTGTATGAACTGTTCGAGTCGGAAAAGGTGAGCTTCTCGGCCGGCGTGCCGACGGTCTGGCTGGGCCTGATCAACCACGCGCTGCAGAACAACTTGCAATTCTCCACCTTCCGCCGCACCGTGATCGGCGGCTCGGCCTGCCCGCCGGCGATGATGGACACCCTGATCGACAAGCTCGACGTGCACGTGATCCACGGCTGGGGCATGACGGAAATGTCGCCGCTCGGCACCACGGGTGGCTTGCAGGCCAAGCACCGCGAACTGCCGAAGGATGCGCAGCGCAAGATCCTGCAAAAGCAGGGTCATGCGATCTTCGGCGTCGACATGAAGATCGTCGACGATGACGGCGTGGAGCTGCCCTGGGACGGCGAAACCTATGGCCACCTGTACGTGAAGGGGCCGTGGATCGTGTCCGGCTATTTCCGCAACGAAGGCGGTGACGTGCTGAAGGATGGCTGGTTCCCGACCGGCGACGTCGCCACCATCGACGGCGACGGCTACATGCAGATCACCGACCGCAGCAAGGATGTCATCAAGTCCGGCGGTGAATGGATCGGCAGTATCGATCTGGAAAACATCGCCATGGCCCACCCGTCCGTGATGCAGGCGGCCTGCATCGGCGTGGCCCACCCGAAATGGGACGAGCGGCCGATGCTGGTGGTGGTGAAGCGGCCGGGGCAGGAGGTGTCGCGCGAGGAATTGCTGGCCTTCTTCGAGGGCAAGGTGGCGAAATGGTGGCTGCCGGACGACGTGGTGTTCACCGAGGCGCTGCCGATGGGCGCCACCGGCAAGATCCAGAAAAACCGCCTGCGCGACCAGTACCGGGAGCACCAGCTGCCGACGGCGTGATGGCGTGAGGCGATAGCGCCGTGTCAGTCGGCGGAAGGCGGCGCGTCCGGCAGGTCGTCGATCAGCACCTGCTCGATGACGCTGCCCTCGATGTCGCGCGCCTTCAGGAATTCGACCGCGCTGGGCGTGCCGGCCTGCAGCTGGATGGCGCGCGCTTCCTCGACGGTGGCGCTGTCGATCGCGGTTTGTTCACCGCTGGTGCCGCTGGATGTGTCGTTCTTGGATTGCACGTGATTGCTCCTGGGTTGGGACCGCAAGTGTGACCGACCATTGTGACCGCCGCATTACCGTGCAACCGTTAGTTTCTGTGGATGCGCGACTTTCCGTGCGCCTCATCCGTGTGAGCTGTGTTGTAGTAGAGGCAAAGGAGCACACATGGAAACCGAACTCACACTCAAAGTCCCCGCGGACGAACTCGCGCGCCTGCGCAGCCACCCGATGCTGACCGAGCATGCGCTGGGCGAACCCGTCGAGCACCACCTGGTCGACACCTATTACGACACGCCGGACCGCGCGCTGTGGAAGGCTGGCTTGACGCTGCGCGTGCGCGCCGACGGTCCGCGCTGGATCCAGACCGTGAAGAGCGCCGAGAATGGCGCAAAAAGCGGCGCAAAAAGCCGCGCAAACAGCGGCGCCGGCAGCCTGCACCGGCGCGGCGAATGGGAGTGCGAACTGCTCGATGCCGCACCGCAGCCCGGCATGCTGGCGGCCCAGGTGGAGCCGGCCCACGTCGCCGAACTGCTGCGCAGCGCCGCGATTGCAGCCGAGCTGGCGCCGCAGTTCCAGAACACGACCCACCGCACCACCTGGCGCATCGCGCTGGCCGCGGGCCAGGAAGTCGAATGCGCGCTCGATGCGGGGGACATCGCCGCCGGCGCGCGCCACGCCGCGATCGCGGAACTCGAGCTGGAACTGAAGAAGGGCGACCCGGCCCAGCTGTTCAAGCTGGCGCTGGACCTGCACCACGCCGTGCCGCTGCAAGTGGCCAGCGGCAGCAAGGCCGCGCGCGGCTATGCGCTGCTCGATTCCACGCCCTTGCGCGCCCACAAGGCGGCGCCTGTGCGCCTGCGCGCGAAGATGACGCTCGAGCAAGCGTTTATCACGATCGGTGCGAACTGCCTGGCGCAGCTGGAATCGAACGTGCCGGGCGTGCTGGGGCGCGACGTGGAGAGCCTGCACCAGATGCGCGTCGGCCTGCGCCGCCTGCGCGCCCTGGTTGACATGTTCGCGGACCTGATGCAGCCCCCCAGCGTGGTGAGCGAGGGCCTGGACTGGCTGGCGGGCGAACTCGGCGCCGCGCGCGACTGGGATGTGCTGGGCGGGTCCACGCTGGACAGTATTGCCGGGCTCGACCCGGCGACCCTGCGCAGGGCAGCCGAGACCAGGGCCGAGGCGCTGCACCGCCAGCTCGCGCAAACCCTGCGCGCGCCGCATTTCACCGGCGTGCTATTGCAGGTTGGCGGCTGGCTGCATGGACGCGGCTGGCGCGAGGAGGGCGAACTCGACAAGCACTCGCCGCTGGCCGCGCCGGCCGGCCGCGGCATCCGGCCGCTGCTGCGCAAGGCGGAAAAGCGTCTCGACAAGCGCGTCGACGGGCTCGACACGAACGACGCCCATGCACGCCACCGTACCCGCATCGCCGCCAAGAAGGCGCGTTATGCGGCCGAGTTCTTCCAGGACCTGCTCCCAAGCAAGCGTGTGAAACCCTACGTCGGCCGGCTGGCCAAGCTGCAGGACGAGCTTGGCATGCTGAATGATTTCGCCGTCGCCGATCGTCTGCTCGACGAGCTGAAGGGCAGCAATGCCCAGGTGGCGCGCCAGGCGGCATATGCACGCGGCTTCCTGGCGGCGAGCACGGCGGCGCGCAGTGCGCGGCTGGGCAAGTCGCTGGCGTCGGTGGCGGGGCGGCGCATCGGCGGCTGAGCGGGTGAGCGGCGCGTAAAAACAACGGGACCCGGCCGGCACATCGAAGTACGACGCTGCCGCATCGACGTGGTCGGTCGGCGGCGTCCGGGTTCGCTTTCGTTGCCGACACCGGATGCACGGCTGGAGGACCTCGGTCAGTTGCGGTGCGCAACTGGCAGCAGGTGGCGGAACGTCGGCTCGATGTGCAGCGCATGCAGGTGGCGCACGATGTCTTCGAGGCTCGCGTCTTTGAGCAGCAGACCCTCTGGGGTGGCGCCCGCTGGCACTGTTGCCGCGCCCATGGAAGTGTTCACGCCTGCGGATGTCACGTTGCGCGCACGCAGCCGCACCAGCGCCTGGTCGAAGCGCGCCGTGTCGATGCTCTCTAGGCCTTCCAGAAACCCAGCCTGGGCCGCTTGCGGCGGCGCGATTTCCAGCCCGGGTTCGCCGATGAAGGAGGCGCCCATGCCCGGATTGATGAAGGCCGTCCAGCGGCCGGTGTCGCGGTTCAGGCAGGGCGGCAGCTCGGCCGGCGCGCCCAGGAGCGGCTCGATCTCCGGGAAGCAGGCCTGGCGCAGCAGTTCGACGAACTGGCCTGCTTCGGCCGAGGGCAGCGGTGTGGCCAGCGACAGCCAGAGGCAGAAGCCTTCCTGGCTGGCGATGCTGACCGCTGGCGCCGGCAAATCGAGCTCGGCCTGCAGCGCATGCGCGACCTCGCACAGCAGGGTCCAGTGGCGGCCTTCCTCGGCCTTCGGGATGCGGTGGAAGGGAATCACGATGGTGCGCGTCAGGCCCTCGACGGTGGTGATGTCGGGCGGCAGGGTCTGCCGGCCCAGGATATGGGCTTGCAGCGCTTCTTCGCTGACGACGCCGTGCGGCAAGTACAGCCGCATCAGTTCCTGGATGAGTTTCAGCATGGTGGGTTCCTTACGGTTTCAATCGGTGACCTTGCGCCGCAGCGCCTTGACCTGGCTGCTGCGCGTCTTGCCGTCGAGGCGGCGCAGCTGCGCGCCGCGCGTCGGCTTGGTCGCGCGGCGCGTGACCGGCGCGTCGGCGGCGGCGTCGACGAGTTCCTGCAGGCGGCGCAGGGCGTCTTCCTTGTTCTGCTCCAGGCTGCGCGATTGCTGGGCCTTCAGCACCAGCACGCCGCCCTGCGAGATACGGCTGTCGCGCAGCGCCAGCAGGCGGGTTTTCACCGGCTCGGGCAGCGAGGACGCCGGGATGTCGAAGCGCGCATGCACGGCGCACGAGACCTTGTTGACGTTCTGCCCGCCGGGTCCCTGGGCGCGGATGGCGCTGAACGCGACCTCGGCAGGGTCGATCAGCGGCGGCATGTCGCCGGGTTGGTAAAAGGGTTCATGGCCGCGATGATAACCGGATTTGCGCGGCCGGCGCGGCGAACGGCGCCCCGCCAGCCCGCCGCCACGCGCGTGATGCTTATGCTGGGCAGCAAGGGCGAAGTGCTCGACGTGAAGACGCTGAAGTCCAGCGGTCATCGCGGACCCGACCGTGCGGTGCTGTCGGCCCATGCGCATTGCAGCGTCGCGCCCTTGATCAAGGATGGCGCCGCGCCGCCGCGGGTCGCGCCGCCGCAGTTTCCTTGACGCCATCGGCGTGCATCGATAATAAGACGACCGTACTTTTCTGAGTTATAGTTGACCGCGCAGCGCAATCGCACATTCAACGATGACAAGGAAGAGACATGAGTGCAGACTACGTGGTTCACGGCAGCGTTGCCGTCATCACCCTGAACAATCCGCCGGTCAATGGCCTGGGTTTCGAGACGCGCACCGCGGCCGTGGCGGCCCTGCGCCGTGCCGAGGCCGACGAGGCTGTCAAGGCGGTGGTGATCACTGGCGCCGGCAAGGTGTTCTCGGGCGGCGCCGATATCCGCGAATTCAATTCGCCGAAAGCGCTGGCCGAACCGACGCTGCACACCCTGATCGCCACCGCCGAGAACCTGGAAAAGCCGGTGGTCGCGGCGATCCACGGCGTCTGCATGGGCGGCGGCCTCGAGCTGTCGCTCGGCTGCCATTACCGCGTGGCGCTGCCCGGCGCGCAAATCGGGCTGCCGGAAGTCAAGATCGGCCTGGTGCCGGGCGCCGGCGGCACCCAGCGCCTGCCGCGCGTGGTGGGACTGGAGCTGGGCCTGAACATGATCGTCTCGGGCAATCCGGTGCTGTCGGAGCAGCTCGCGCAAACGCAGTTATTCGACCGCGTGTTCGACGCCGGCGCCGACCCCGTCGCGGCCAGCGTGGATTTTGCGAACGGTATCGCGGACCAGCGTCCGCTGCCGAAGGTGCGCGACCTGAAGATCGACTACCCGGATGCCGAAGCCTTCCTGCAGTTCTCGCGCAATACCGTGAAAGCCATGGCCGGCCCCTTCCCGGCGCCGCTCGAGTGCGTGGAATGCGTGGCGGCCGCAGTGACCAGGAAGATCGAGGATGGCCTGGCCTTCGAGCGCGAGCGCTTCTTTGCGCTGGCCCGGACCAGTGAGTCGCAAGCCCTGCGCCACGCCTTTTTTGCCGAGCGCGCCGCCAGCAAGGTGCCGGACGTGCCGGCCGACACGCCGACCCGCGGCATCGAACGCGCGGCCGTGATCGGCGCCGGCACCATGGGCGGCGGCATCGCCATGAACTTCGCGAACGCCGGCATCCCGGTGACCATCCTTGAAACAAGACAGGAAGCGCTCGACAAGGGCCTGGCCACGATCCGCAAGAACTACGAGAACACGGTCAAGAAGGGCAAGCTGGCGCCGGAAAAGGCAGCGCAGCGCGTTGGTCTGATCAGCGGCACCCTGGCGTACGACGACATCGCGCAGGCCGACATCGTGGTGGAAGCGGTGTTCGAGGACATGGAGGTCAAGGGCCAGGTGTTCCGCAAGCTCGATGAAGTGATGAAGCCGGGTGCGATCCTGGCCTCGAACACGTCCACGCTCGACCTGGACCGGATCGCGGACTTCACGGCGCGGCCGCAGGACGTGATCGGCCTGCACTTCTTCAGCCCGGCCAACGTGATGAAGCTGCTGGAAATCGTGCGCGGGGCGAAGACCGGCAAGGACGTGCTGGCCACCGCGCTGGCGCTGTCCAGGAAAATCCGCAAGACCGGCGTGGTGTCGGGCGTGTGCGACGGTTTCATCGGCAACCGCATGGTCGAGCAGTACCTGCGCCAGGCCTTCTTCCTGCTCGAGGAAGGCGCGCTGCCCGAGCAGGTGGACAAGGCCATCGAGAAGTTCGGCTTTGCGATGGGGCCGTTCCGCATGAGCGACCTGGCCGGCAACGACATCGGCTGGTATATCCGCAAGCGCCGCTCTGCCGAATCGCCGGAGCTGGTGTACTCGCCGATTCCCGACCGCCTGTGCGAACAGGGCCGCTTTGGCCAGAAGACCGGCGCGGGCTGGTACGACTACCAGGCCGGCGACCGCAAGCCGCATGCCTCGCAGGCGGTGAACGACATGATCGCGGCGTATTCGCAGGAGGTGAGTGTCGCGCGCCGTGCGATTGGCGACGAGGAGATCGTGCAGCGCCTGGTGTTTGCGCTGGCGAACGAAGGCGCGCGCATCCTGGAGGAAGGCATCGCGCTGCGCGCCTCGGACATCGACATGGTCTACCTGACCGGCTACGGTTTCCCGCTGCACCGCGGCGGACCGATGCTGTATGCGGATACCGTCGGCTTGACCAACGTGCTCGACGCGATGCGCAAGTTCGGGCGCGGCCGGCATGGCGAGGCGTGGCAGCCGGCGCCGCTGCTGGAAAGGCTGGCGGGCGAGGGCAAGGGGTTTAACGGCTGAGCCGCATGCTCGAGGACTGACAGGACGCCGCTGGCTTGAGCGGCGTTTTTTTCGCGCCATCAGGATAAATAAACAAACTCGTTTACTTATTGCTGGCTCAGGCATACGATGCTCGGATTGCAACGTTCATCACCGTCCATGAAGACCGCGCTCCTGATTGCCAGCGCTTGCCTGCTGGGTTTATTGTCGACGACCGGCGCCTCGCTGCCGTATCCGATCCTGCCCCCGCTGTTCGCCGGCGCCAGCGGCAATGGGCTCACCCACTTCCTCGGCCTGCCGCCGAAGCTGCTGTTCGGGGTGGCGCTGATGATCAATCCGCTGGGGCTGCTGATCGGCAGCGCCATGCTGGGGCCGGTGTCGGACCGCCACGGGCGCCGCCGCGTGCTGCTGATCACCGCCATCGGCGCGGCCATCGGGCACGCGCTGACCGCGGCGGCGCTGGTGGCGCAATCCTATCCCCTGTTCCTGCTGGCGCGTTTCGTCACGGGACTACTGGAAGGAAATGGTTCCATCATGCGCGCGATGCTGGCCGAGCGCCTGACAGGCGGCCTGCGCAACCATGCACTGTCGTGGCTGAACGGCTCCTTCAACCTCGGCTGGCTGGTGGGGCCGCTGCTGGCCGGTTTCACGGTGTCCAGCGGGATCACGCTGCCTTTCTATATTGCCGCCGGCGCCTTGCTGCTGGGCGCCGGGCTGGCGGCGCTGGCGCTGGAGCGCGAACATACTGCCCCGCAGCCGGGCAGCTGGTGGGCGGTGGCGCGCCAGCGGCATGCGCTGACACTGCTGCGCCATGCGCCGCTGCGAACCCTGTTCACGGTGCACTTCGCCTATGCCTGCGGCGTGGCGGCCTTCTACGAGTTCTTTCCCCTGTGGCTGGTGGATGTCGGCGGCTACGACACGCGCCGCATCGCTTTCGTGAACATGGGCATGTGCGCGCTGATGACGTTTGCGGCGCTGTTCGCGGGCCGCGCCAGTGCGCTGGAACCGCGCCGGCGCGCGGGCGGCCAGGCGGCGCTGGCGGCGACGGCGATCCTGGCGGTGGCCTTCGGCAGCCTGGAGCTGGGCCTGGCCGGCATCGTGCTGTTCGGCTTGCCGCATGCCTACTACAACGCCACGCTGCAGGGCTGGGCGGCCGACCGGTTTGCCGCGCACGGGCAGGGCGCGGTGATGGGCTTGCTGTCCACGACGTTTTGCCTGGCGAATATCGTGATGGCGCTGCTGGGCGGCGTGCTGACGCTGGTCGATACGCGGCTGGTGCTGGTGCTCGGCGGCGTGCTGGCGGCCTGGGCGGCGCTGGCGCTGCGCCAATGGAGCGGACGTGCGCTCCCTTTGACTGTGGAGGCGAAATGAATACCTTTGAGCAGGTGCTGATGATGTTGAAGACGCGCGGCGCGCAGACGGCGCAGGCGCTGGCCGGGCTGCTCGGCATGACGGCGATGGGCGTGCGGCGCCAGCTGGAGCTGGGCGTCGACAAGGGGCTGGTGACCTGTCACGACAGCCCGGGCAAGGTCGGGCGGCCGGTGCGGCGCTGGCAGTTGAGCGAGGCCGGGCATGCGCGCTTTCCGGACCGGCATGCGGAGGTGACGCTGGACTTGATCGACGGCGTGCGTGCGCTGTTTGGCGAGAGCGGGCTGGAGAAACTGATCGTTGCGCGCGAGGGGGCCAGCGAGCGGGCGTACCGGGAGCAGGTGGACCCCGCCGCGACGCTGGACCAGCAGGTGGCGGCGCTGGCGGCGGCGCGCTCGCTGGAGGGATATATGGCCGAGGCGGAGGCGCGCGTGGATGGGAGTGTGCTGCTGCTGGAAAACCATTGTCCGATTTGCGCGGCGGCGCAGGCCTGCCAGCAGTTTTGCCGGTCGGAGCTGGAGGTGTTCAGGAGGGTGCTGGGGCCGGGGGTGTCGGTGGTGAGGGTGGAGCATCAGCTGGAGGGGGCGCGGCGCTGTGCCTACCTGGTGAGCCAGGTGGGGTAGGGCGGTGGCCCAAGGCCGGGATCGACACGATCGTGGCCCGGGTAGGGGCTGGCGGGCGAAGTTCCTGGCCGCGGGGCGTCGGTGAGCTGCGTACCGCGTGGGCACGGCGTGCCTTGCGCGGCCCGGCCCACCCTAGGGGATGGTGAAAAAACGCCATGGCGGTGTTGCCTCGTGTCGCCGTCCGCTCGTGCTGTCTTCGACTCGGCGCCGCCAGGCCGTATCCCTTGCCCTGAGGTTTTTTCACGACCTCTAGGGTTGATGGCGCGGGCCGGGCCATGCGATTCCACGGAGCCCGACACCAGGCCTGAAAAAAATGCCGCTGTTTCCAGCGGCATTTTGCGTCGGACGGCGCTGGAAGGGCTCAGTCGGCGGCGTAGATGTTGTTGTCCTTGGTCTCGCGAACGAAGAAGGCGCCGATCACGACGGTGACCAGGGCAATGATGATCGGGTACCAGAGGCCGTAGTAGATGTTGCCGTTGGCGGCCACCAGGGCGAAGGAGATGGTGGGCAGCAGGCCGCCGAACCAGCCGTTGCCGATGTGGTAAGGCAGGGACATCGAGCTGTAGCGGATGCGGGTCGGGAACATCTCGACCAGCATGGCGGCGATCGGGCCGTAGACCATGGTTACGTACAGCACCAGGATGAACAGCAGCAGCACGACCATCGGCTTGTTGATTTGCGTCGGGTCGGCTTTTTCCGGGTAGCCGGCCGTTTTCAGGGTGGCGACGACTTCCTTGTTGAGCGCGCTCTGGCGGGCCTTGTCGTCGGCCACGAAGTCGAGGCCGTCAGGCGTCATGGTGGCGTTGAAGGACTGGATCACCTTGTCGCCGACCTTGATCTGGGCCACGGTGCCGGCTGGCGCTTCGACGGTCGTGTAATTGACCGAGGCGTTGGTCAGCATGCGGGTGGCGATGTCGCAGGAGGCCGGGAACTTGCGGGTGCCGCTCGGGTCGACCTGGAAGTTGCACGATGCCGGGTCGGCGACGACGACGACCGGCGAGGTGTTGATGGCGTTTTCCAGGGCCGGGTTGCCGTAGTGGGTGATGGCCTTGAAGATCGGGAAGTAGGTGGCCGCGGCAATGATGCAGCCGCCGAGGATGATCCACTTGCGGCCGATCTTGTCCGACAGCGCGCCGAACACGAGGAAGAACGGGGTGGCCAGCAGCAGGGCGATGGCGATCAGGATGTTCGCGGTCGGGCCGTCGATCTTCAGGGTTTGCGTGAGGAAGAACAGGGCGTAGAACTGGCCGGTGTACCAGACCACGGCCTGGCCCATCGTCAGGCCGACCAGGGCCAGGATGACGATCTTCGCATTTTTCCATTGCAGGAAGGCTTCCGACAGCGGACGCTTCGAGGTCTTGCCCTCGGCTTTCATCTTGGCGAAGGCCGGCGATTCGTGCATCGACATCCGGATCCAGACGGAGACGCCGAGCAGCAGCACGGACAGCAGGAAGGGAATGCGCCAGCCCCAGGCCAGGAATTCTTCTTCGCCGACCGCGGTGCGGGTGCCGAGGATGACCAGCAGCGACAGGAACAGGCCCATGGTTGCGGTCGTCTGGATCCAGGCGGTGAAGGCGCCGCGCTTGCCTTCGGGGGCGTGCTCGGCCACGTAGGTGGCTGCGCCGCCGTATTCGCCGCCCAGCGCCAGGCCTTGCAGGATGCGCAGGGTGACCAGGATGATCGGCGCCGCGATGCCGATCGAGGCGTGGCCCGGCAGCAGGCCGACCAGGAAGGTCGAGCCGCCCATGATGAGGATGGTGACCAGGAAGGTGTACTTGCGGCCGATCATGTCGCCGAGGCGGCCGAACACGAGCGCGCCGAAGGGACGCACGATGAAGCCGGCGGCGAAGGTGAGCAGGGCGAAGATGAAGGAGGTGGTCGGGTCGCCCAGGAAGAACTGCTTGCCGATGATGGCGGCAAGCGAGCCGTAGAGGTAGAAGTCATACCACTCGAAAACGGTGCCGAGCGAAGAAGCAAAGATCACCTTGCGTTCTTCCTTGGTCATTCCGCTGGAGGTGGGCTGGGCCTTGCCTCCTGCGGTCATGCCGGGTGTGATAGCCATGTTATGTGTCTCCGTAATTTGTGTAGGTCATCGGATAGCCGGATCGACAGCCGATCAATAGCCGATAAATAGCCGATGCATCGTCAGCTGGAACGCAGTGTGGACCGCTAAACTTACGTCATGCTTGCTCCAAACTTACTGCAAACTTACTGATGTTTGATGCCGAGGCTTGACGCGCTCCCGATCTGCCGCCGCATGGCCTTGCATCCGTTTGTCACTCGGCTTTCACCTCATCTTGGACACCGTCCCCAGCCGGAAAATCCCGCCTGCACAGGATGAGGCGCAAGGCCCCAAATTTACGAACGGGCGTACTTTTCTATGCTATTCTGGCTTGACCGCATACCAGCAAGAGGGAGACCAGCATGCAAGACGCCGTCATCGTTTCGACCGCCCGCACGGGCCTGGCCAAGTCGTGGAAAGGGGCCTTCAACATGACCCACGGGGCCAGCCTCGGCGGCCATGTGCTGGCCGCCGCCATCGCGCGCGCCGGCATCGAGCCGGGCGAGGTCGAAGATGTGGTCATGGGCTGCGCGAATCCCGAGGGCGCGACCGGCGGCAACATCGCGCGCCAGATCGCCCTGCGCGCCGGCTGCCCGGTGACGGTGCCGGGCATGACAGTGAACCGCTTCTGCTCCTCGGGCCTGCAGACCATCGCCCTTGCCGCCCAGCGCGTTCTGGCCGGCGAAGGCGAAGTCTTTGCCGCCGGCGGCGTCGAATCGATCTCCTGCGTGCAGCAGGAAATGAACACGCACATGCTGCGCGACCCGGCCCTGCGCGCGCAAAAGCCCGAGATCTACTGGTCGATGCTGCAGACGGCCGAGATGGTGGCCAAGCGCTATGGCGTCGCCAAGGAACGCCAGGACATCTACGGCGTGCAGAGCCAGCTGCGCGCGGCCGCCGCCCAGCTCGACGGCCGCTTCGACGCGGAAATCGTGCCGATGACCACCGTGATGGGCGTGGCCGACAAGGCCTCGGGCCGCCTGCTGACGCGCGAAGTGACGATCGCGGCCGACGAAGGCATCCGCGCCGATACCACGCTCGAGGCGGTGAGCAAGATCCGCACGGCATTGCCTGGCGGCGTGGTCACGGCCGGGAATGCCAGCCAGTTCTCGGACGGCGCCTCGGTATCGATCGTGATGAGCCGGCGCATGGCCGAAGCCAGGGGGATTGCGCCGCTGGGCGTGTTCCGCGGCTTCGCGGTGGCCGGCTGCGAGCCCGACGAAATGGGCATCGGCCCGGTGTTCGCGGTGCCCAGGCTGCTGCGCAAGGCCGGCCTCACGGTCGACGACATCGGCCTGTGGGAACTGAACGAGGCCTTCGCGGTCCAGGTGCTGTACTGCGCCGACAAGCTCGGCATCCCGATGGAACGCCTGAACGTGAACGGCGGTGCGATCGCGGTCGGCCATCCTTACGGGGTGTCGGGCGCGCGCCTGGTCGGCCATGCGCTGATCGAGGGCAAGCGCCGCGGCGTGAAGTACGTCGTGGTGACGATGTGCATCGGCGGCGGCCAGGGCGCGGCGGGGCTGTTCGAAGTCCTGTGATATGTAAAACCTTGTTAACTCAGCCTATGGATTCGAGAAAGATATGATCAAGCACATCGTGATGTGGAAGCTCAAGGAGCAGGCCGAAGGCGCCGACCGCCTGGCCAACGCCCGCGAAATGAAGCGCCGGCTGGATGAATGCGCCGCCATCGTGCCGGGCATCCTGGCCTTCGAGGTGGCGCTGGCCCAGCCGGGGCTGGAGGCGACCTATGACGTCGTCTTGAATGCAGCATTCGCGAGCCGCGACGCGCTGGCGGCCTATGCCAGCCATCCGACGCACCAGGCGCTGATGCCTTTCTTCAAGGCGGTGCGCGAGGAGCGCCAGTGCATGGATTACGAGGTTTGACCGCAAGCGCCTGAACCACCAACCAATAACAACGGAGACAGCATGCGCACGACCCAGGAACTCTTTTCACTTCAAGGCAAGACCGCGCTCGTGACCGGCGGCTCGCGCGGGCTCGGCCTGCAGATGGCGGAAGCGCTCGGCGAGCAGGGCGCGCGCCTGGTCATTTCCTCGCGCAAGCAGGAAGAACTCGACCTCGCCCTGGCCCACCTGGCGTCCAAGGGCATCGAGGCCTCGGCGATTGCCGCCGACCTCTCGCAGGAAGCCCAGGTCGGGCCCTTGGTCGAGGAAGCGCTGCGCCGCCTCGGCCGGATCGACATCCTGGTGAATAATGCCGGCGCCAGCTGGGGCGCGGCGGCCGAGGACCATCCGCTCGACGCCTGGGACAAGGTGATGGACCTGAACGTGCGCAGCATCTTTTTGGTGTCGCAGGCCGTGGGCAAGCTGTCGATGATCCCGCGCCGCTACGGGCGCATCGTGAACATTTCCTCGATCGCCGGCCTGGCCGGCAATCCGCCGGGCACCATGAGCACGATCGCCTACAACACCTCGAAAGGCGCGATCGTGAATTTCACGCGCGCGCTGGCCGGCGAATGGGGGCGCCACGGCATCACCGTCAATTCGATCGCGCCGGGCTTTTTCCCGTCTAAAATGACCAAGGGCGTACTGGCGAGCATCGGCGCCGACGTGCTCGCCAAGGATGCGCCGCTGGCGCGCCTGGGCGACGACGAAGACCTGAAAGGCGCGGTGGTGCTGTTCGCTTCCGACGCCGGCAAGCACATCACGGGCCAGATACTGGCGGTCGACGGCGGCGTGTCCGCGGTCTAAGGGGAGAACGCGACATGAAGAACTTCAGCGGTAAAGTGGCCGTCATCACCGGCGCGGGCAGCGGCCTGGGACGCGAATTCGCCGACATCGCAGCCGGCCTGGGCATGAAGCTGGTGCTGGCCGACATCCAGGCCGACGCCCTGGAAAAGGCCACCGACGCCTTGCTGGCGCAGGGCGCCGAGGTGCTGGCCATGGTCTGCGACGTCAGCAAGGGCGCGCACGTGGAAGAACTGGCCGATGCGGCGCTGGCCCGCTTCCACGGCGTGCACCTGGTGTTCAACAACGCCGGCGTCGGCTCGGGCGGCCTGATCTGGGAAAACAGCGTCGAGGACTGGGAGTGGGTGCTGGGCGTGAACCTGTGGGGCGTGATCCACGGCGTGCGCGTGTTCACCCGCGCCATGCTCGACTGCGCGAAGAAGGATCCATCCTTCGAGGGGCATATCGTGAACACGGCCTCGATGGCCGGACTGCTGAACGCGCCGGCGATGGGCGTCTACAACGTATCGAAGCACGCGGTGGTGTCGCTGTCGGAAACGCTGTACCACGACTTGCAGCTGGTCGGTGCGCCGATCGGCGCCTCGGTGCTGTGCCCGTATTTCGTGCCGACCGGGATCAGCCACTCGCACCGCAACCGCCCGGAAGAACTGAAAGCCGAGGGTGGGCCGACCAACAGCCAGATCGCGGCCCAGGCGCTGACCGTCAAGGCGGTGGAATCGGGCAAGGTGTCGGCGCAGGATGTGGCGCGCATGAGCTTCGATGCGATTCGCGAGGGGCAGTTCTATATCTACTCGCATCCGCAGGCGCTGGGTGGCGTGGCCGAGCGGATGGAGGCGATCGTCCATGGCAAGAACCCGCCCGATCCGTACGCGGCCACGCCGCACGTGCGCGAGATCTTGCGCGCGAAGTTGTGATCGTCGGCCGCGATACCATCGCGCCGGGTCCCTGCCGACTGATCGCCGCGGGCCCGGCTTGAGGCAGGGTGGAATCGTCCACCGGACGTCTTACGGCCGCAACACCCGCTCGTGCAATTCGGCCGGGGCGCCGTCGTACAACTTGACCACCGTCGACGTCCGCGTGCCATATCCCGCCGTCTCGATGCACACCGCCGACAGCATCCGCTCCATATCGAGCGACACCCCGGTTTCGGGCAGGCGCATGTCCGGCGCGCGGGACGTATCGGCCAGCATCTCGAAATAGGCATCTTCCGGCGCGCCCTGGCACAGCAGGCTGGCGAACTGCGCCTTGGTGCGGGTGACCTTCGGCCACGGCGCGTCGAGCAGGCCGTTCGAGATGCCGTAGATGCGGCCCTCTTCGAGCGGCTGGCCGTTCCTGGCGTCGTCGCCGGCGCGGTTCGAGTACCAGTACAGCGCCTTGGCATCGCCCAGCACCAGGTTGTAGCCGTTGTAGATGTCGCCGCGCGCGCGCAACGCGTCCAGGTACGCGGCCGCCGGCAGCGACCCTTTCAGGAAGTCCGCCACCAGCGCCCCGCGCGATGGCGCGTCCGGCCTGACTTCGCTGGGCGCGCGGATGTTGGTCAGGGCCGCGAACTTCGGGCCGTTCGGCCCTTCGCGCGTGACGCCCATCCAGCTGCCGCCGTGCTCCAGGTCGCGGCCGGCGATGACGTTCGGGTTCTCCGGCCAGGGTGCGGCCGCGGCGGCCGGGCGGTCATAGAACTCGTCGCGGTTGGCGGCGCCGATCACGGGCACGCCGGGAATGACGCGCCAGGCAAGGACGATCAGGCACATGTGAACTCCACAAAAACTTCCACGCGGCGCGGGCCGTCGATCAGGGCGGCCATGCCGCTGGCAAGGGCGCGTGCCTCGAGCAGGGCGGCGAAACCGCCGTCCACGCCCGGATAGATTTCCATCCAGGTCTGGACGCCGTCACGACGCTCCGGCCGGCGCTTCAGCTGCCCCGCCACGCCATCCTGCGCCAGGGCCGCCTGCATGCCGCGCACCAGCGCTTCGAGCCGGGCGGCGTGCGTGGGCGGCACCTTGTAATAGACGTACAGGTCGACCATGCTAGAGATCGAGCGCGTCGAGCGGGTAAGGCATGGGCTGGAAGCGCAGGGCCGGGCCGGCGGCCGAGCCATGGCGCACGTCTTGTTCCAGCGCGGCCAGCTTGATCTCGACCAGCAGGTCGGCGCCGCCCAGGCCGTTCGGCGCGGCGTTCACCACCATGCCGCAAGGCTGCTCGGGGTCGGCCGCCGAGAACACGTCGTCGCCGGCGCGGGCGGCGGCATTCTCCACCGTCGCCAGCGCCGTGCGGCGTTTCAGCTTGCCCAGGTACTGGCTGCGCGCGACGATTTCCTGGCCCGGGTAGCAGCCCTTCTTGAAGTTCACGCCGCCCAGCAATTCCAGGTTGACCATCTGCGGCACGAACTGTTCTTGCGTCGGCCCGGTCACCTGCGGCACGCCGGCGTGGATCGCGGCCAGCCGCCAGGCCGCGTTGCCGCCGAGCGCAAGGCCGGCAGCGGTGAGCGCCGGCAGCGCCGCCTGCGCCGTCGCGCCAGAGCTCAGCCACAGGTAGCGCGGCGCACCAAAGGCATCGAGCAGGCGGATCACCGTGCCCTGGCCGCCGCTCGTCTTGCTGTACGGCGCGGCGGGCAGCTCGCCCACCTGCGCGCGCAACGCCGCTTCGCCACCCGCGCCGCCGATGCCGAGGACAGCCGCGAACGCGTCCTCCCCGGTCGCATCGCGCAGCTTGGCCTTGGCGCGCAGCACGAACATGCCGAGGCGCTTTTGCAGCGGCGCCTGGATGGCGCGCGGCAGCTGCAGGTAGACGGCTTGCGCATCACGCCAATACAGGAAGGTCGCCTGCAAGCGCCCCTTCGGCGTGCAGTAGCCGGCCAGGCGCGCGTCGCCGCTGCCCAGGTGCTCGACGTCGTTGGTCAGTTGGTTGTGCAGGAAGCTGGCCGCATCCTCGCCGGCCACGGCGATGAGGCCGAGGTCGGTAACAGGCGCGACGAAGCCGGCGCCGAGGTCGGCCACGCTCAGGGTGCGGCCGAAATCTTCGGCCTGGGTCGCTTCGTCAATATGGAAGCGGGCGCCGTGCGACGCCAGATAGTCTGTCCAGTTGCTCATAAATGCAATATGCTGTGCGATTAGGCTTTATCATTACGGGCTCATTATAGAGTTGTCGAGCACTTCGCGCCGGAGACGGCCAAAAAGAACAGAACAGAATGGCACTAATTAAAAAAATCATCCTCACCGGCGCGATCGTGGCAGTCGCGGCGGGCGGCGCTTTCGCCTGGTGGTCCAAGCATCCCCTGACGACGTCCGAGCCGGCCATCGCATTTGCCATCACCCCCGGCAGCGGCGTCAACGCGGCCGCCCAGCAGATGGCCAGGGCCGGCGTGCCGGTCAATCCCTTCCTGTTCCAGGTGCTGGCCCGCCTCACCGGCCAGAGCGCGCGCATCAAGGCCGGCAGCTACGAGCTCAAACCCAACACTTCGCCGCGGCGCCTGCTGACGCAACTGGTGCGCGGCGAATTCGCCCAGGAGGCGGTGACCATCATCGAGGGCTGGACCTTCCGCCAGATGCGCGAAGCGATCGCCGCCACCAAGACCCTGCGCCACGAAACGGCGCAGATGTCGGATACCGAATTGATGGCCAAGGTGTCGCCCGAATTCAAGCAGCCCGAGGGCCTGTTCTTCCCCGATACCTATTTGTTCGCCAAAGGATCGAGCGACCTGCAGATCTACCGCCAGGCGCACCAGATGCTGGTCGATCGCCTGAACGCGGCCTGGGAAAAGCGCGACCCGAACCTGCCGTACAAGAATCCCTATGAGGCGCTGGTCATGGCCTCGATCGTGGAAAAGGAAACCGGCCAGAAGAGCGAGCGCGCCATGATCGCCGGCGTGTTCGTGAACCGCCTGCGCACCGGCATGATGCTGCAGACCGACCCGAGCGTGATCTACGGCATGGGCCTGCGCTACGAGGGCAAGATCGCCAAGAAAGACTTGCTGACCGATACCCCGTTCAACACCTACACCCGCTACGGCCTGCCGCCGACGCCGATTTCGCTGCCGGGCGTGCAATCGCTGGCGGCGGCGATGTCGCCGGCCAAGACCGACGCCCTGTACTTCGTGTCGCGCAACGACGGCACCAGCCAGTTCTCGGACAACCTGAACGACCACAACCGCGCCGTGAACCAGTACCAGCGGGGAGTGTCGCGGCCATGAGCGGCAATCCGAATCCCGTGCGCGGCAAGTTCATCACCTTCGAGGGCATCGACGGCGCCGGCAAGTCGACCCACATCGGCTTTGTTACCGAACTGATCAAGTCGCGCGGCAAGACTGTGGTGGCGTCGCGCGAACCGGGCGGCACGCCGCTGGGCGAAAAGCTGCGCGAGTTGCTGCTGCACGAAACCATGCACCTGGAAACCGAAGCCCTGCTGATGTTCGCCAGCCGCCGCGAGCACATCGCGCAAGTGATCGAGCCGGGCCTGGCCGCGGGCGCCTGGGTGCTGTCCGACCGCTTCAGCGACGCCAGCTTTGCCTACCAGAGCGGCGGCCGCGGCCTCGACCGCGCCAAGATGGAAGCGCTCGAAGCCTGGGTCCATCCGCACCTGCAGCCCGACCTGACCCTGCTGTTCGACGTGCCCCTGGAAGTGGCGCGCGAACGCCTGGACGCCACCCGCACCCTGGACAAGTTCGAGCAGGAGCAGGGCGCCTTCTTTGCCCGCTGCCGCGCCGAGTACCTGCGCCGCGCCGCGCAATATCCCGAACGTTTCGTGGTCGTCGACTCGACCCGCAGCATCGAGGCCACGCAGCAGACCTTGCGCGAGGCCCTGGAGACATTCTTGTGATCTACCCCTGGCAGCAAACCGCCTGGAGCAACTTGCAGCAGATGCGCGCGCGCCTGCCGCACGCGATCCTGTTCCACGGCCCGGCCGGCATCGGCAAGGCCGGCTTCATCGAAACCTTTGCCCAGGCCCTGCTGTGCGAAAACGTCCAGCCCGACGGCCAGGCCTGCGGCGCCTGCGCGTCCTGCGGCTGGTTCGTCCAGCACAACCATCCCGACTACCGCCGTGTGCGGCCCGAAGCGCTGGAAGACGAGCCCGGCGCCGAGGGAGAAGAGGGCGCGGACGCCGACAAGAAGTCGAAATCCGCCAAGGCGCCCTCGAAAGAGATCAAGATCGAGCAGATCCGCAACCTGGCGGACTTCATGAACATCTCGACCCACCGCCAGGGCCTGCGCGTGGTGGTGCTGTATCCGGCCGAGGCGCTGAACATGCCGGCCTCGAACGCCCTGCTCAAGACCCTGGAAGAACCGCCGCCGGGCACCGTGTTCCTGCTCGCCTCGAACGGGCTCGACCGCCTGTTGCCGACCATCCTGTCGCGCTGCCGCAAGTTCGCGCTGCCCATGCCCGACCACGGCGCGGCGCTGGCCTGGCTGAAGGAGCAGGGCGTGCCGGATGCCGACAGCTGGCTGCGCGAGGAAGGCGGCGCCCCGCTGGCCGCGCGCGACCAGGCCGAGACCGGCAGCCGCGAAGAGCTCGACGCGCTGCTGCATTTCCTGGCCCGGCCCAGCGCCGACGCCGCGCTGCGCAGCGCCGACAAGCTGAGCAAGACGCCGCTGGCGGCGCTGGTGTCCTGGCAGCAGCGCTGGCTGTACGACCTGCTGTCGGTCAAGTTGTCCGGCGTGGTGCGCTACTACCCGCGCTACCAGAAGGAACTTGCGGCGCTGGCCGGCAACGTGCACACTGCGAATCTGTTGCGCGCAGTAAAGTCGGCGAACGAGCGGCGCGCGGTTGCCGACCACCCCTTGTCGGCTAAACTGTTCGTGGAAGACATGCTGCTCGACTACACGTCCTGCTGCAGCCCCGTTTGAAAGGAAAGCGATGAGCGGCAATACCACCGACCCGAACGCGTCGCTGCCCCGGCCGGCAGTGCTGTCGCTGGCCATCAAGGAAAAGGCGGCGCTGTACGCCGCCTACATGCCTTTCCTGAAGAACGGCGGCCTGTTCGTGCCCACCAACAAACCCTACAAGACCGGCGACGAGATCTACCTGATCCTGTCGCTGATGGAAGACACGAACAAGTATCCGATCGCCGGCAAGGTGGCCTGGATCACGCCGGCCGGCGCCAATAACAGCAAGGCGCAGGGCGTCGGCGTGCATTTCCCGGCCGACGAAACCGGCCAGCGCGCCCGGGCCCGCATCGAGGAGATCCTCGGCGCGGCCCTGCGTTCCTCGCGCGCCACCCACACCCTTTAACCTACCTCCTCGTTTTTCTTCATGCCGTCCTACGTTCACCGCCTTGCCCGCCGCGACGACCTGCCCGTCATCGTCGGCATCTACAACTCCACCATCGCTTCGCGCGACGTCACCGCCGATACCGAACCGGTCTCGGTCGAATCGCGCGTCGGCTGGTTCAACGACCACACGCCGGAACGCCGGCCGCTGTGGACCATCCACGATGCCGCCGATACGGCCGAGAATCCGGAAGTGATCGGCTGGATGTCGTACTCGAACTTCTATGGCCGCCCGGCCTATTCGGGCACGGCCGAGCTGTCGATCTACATCGCCGAAGCCTGGCGCGGCAAGGGGCTGGGCAAGTACTGCCTGGAACAGGCGATTGCGTTTGCACCGCAGATCGAGGTGCATACCTTGCTCGGCTTTATCTTCGGCCACAACGCGCCGAGCCTGGCGCTGTTCCGCAAGTTCGGCTTCGACACCTGGGCGAAGTTTCCAAGGGTGGCCAAGCTGGACGGGATCGAGCGCGACCTGATCATCCTGGGCAAGCGCGTCGTCGAGTAACGCCGCAAGCCCGCCCGCGTGGCGCGGTCGGGCGCCTGCCTTTACAATGGCGGCATGTACATCGATTCCCACTGCCACATCAATTTCCCCGAGCTGGCCGCCCGGATGCCCGAGATCCTGGCCAGGATGGCCGAGAACCAGGTCACGCACGCCATGTGCGTGTCGGTCAATTTGCCGGAATTCCCCTCGGTGCTCGCCTTGGCCGAGCAATACCCGCACATCTTCGCCTCGGTCGGCGTCCATCCCGACTACGAGGACACGCCGGAACCGAGCGTGGCGCAGCTGGTCGAACTGGCCGACCATCCGAAGATCATCGCCATCGGTGAAACCGGCCTCGACTATTACCGCCTGGAGGGCGACCTCGCATGGCAGCGCGCGCGTTTCCGCACCCATATCCGGGCCTCGCGCGCGACGCGCAAGCCCTTGATCATCCATACCCGCTCGGCCAGCGCCGATACCATCCGCATCCTGCGCGAAGAGGGCGCCGCGGTGGAGGCGGGCGGGGTGGCCGGGGTGATGCACTGCTTTACCGAGTCGCTGGAAGTGGCCCAGGCCGCCATCGAGATGGGTTTCTATATTTCCTTCTCCGGCATCGTGACCTTCAAGAGCGCGAAGGACTTGCAGGAAGTGGCGCGCGCGGTGCCGCTGGAGCGCGTCCTGATCGAAACCGATTCGCCCTACCTGGCGCCGGTGCCCTACCGCGGCAAGGTCAACGAGCCGGGCTACGTTCCGCACGTGGCCGAGTTCATCGCCAACCTGAAGGGCGTGCCGCTGCGCGAAGTGGCGGACCGGACCTCTGAGAACTTCTTCAAGCTGTTCCAGCACGCCAGGGCCTGACATGATTCTTCCGCGCCGCGCGCTCCTGCGCACCATCCTGTTCACGCTGTGCGCCGGCGCGGGCCTGGTCCACGCCGCACCGGAAGCGTCGGCGGCCCCGCCCGACGGCCGCCAGCTGACCGCCTTCTTCCGCGCCGTCCAGCTCGACGACGACAAGACCGTCAAGGCCATGATCGGCACGGTGGTGAACGCGAACCAGCGCAATCCCCTCGGCGGCGAGCCCGGCCTGGTGCTGGCGGTGCGCGAAGACGCGATGCGCGTGCTGCGCGTCTTCCTCGACCATCCGGGGACGAATCTGGAAACGGCAGCCGTCAACGGCAACAGCGCGCTGATGATGGCCGCCTATAAAGGCAAGCGCGCGGCCATCGACGCTTTGCTGGCCAGGGGCGCCAGGGTCAACCAGCCGGGCTGGACGGCCCTCCACTATGCGGCGGCGGCCGGCGACAACGAGATTGTCGCGCTCTTGCTGAAGCACGGCGCCAAGGTCGACGCGGTATCGCCCCTGAAAAGCGGCGCCTATACGCCGCTGATGATGGCCGCGCGCGAAGGCAAGGACGATACCGGCATCCTGCTCATGAAACATGGCGCGAATGCCCGCTTGACGAACAGCGAAGGCCTGACGCCCGAGCAATTGGCCGAACGCGCGGGCAAGCCACGCGTGGCCCGGGCCATCCGCGAGGCCAGCCGCTGAGCCTGCAGTCTGTCGCCCGGAAACGGGGGCGGCGGTCGCGCAGGCCGCGTTTTGTCGCAAAACGATTGCTGCCTGAACAATGATGCGCTAGCGTCGGTGTTTTCCTTTCCTGATGGATAAGCCGATGTCCGTGATCCACCTGTCTCTCCTGTGCGGGCTGCCGTGAGCGCCGCGATCGTATTGTCCGGCGTCGAGAAGCGCCTCGGCGGGCGCGACATCCTGCGTGGCGTCGACCTGGCGGTCCCGGCCGGCAGCGTGTTCGCCTTCCTCGGGAATAACGGCGCCGGCAAATCCACCACCATCCGCATCCTGACCGGCTTGCTCGACGCCGATCGCGGCCGCGTGGAGGTGCTGGGCCGTGCCATGGGCAGCGCCCGCATGGCGGTGCTGCGCGAGGTGGGTTGCCTGGTCGATGCGCCGGCGCTGTACCCGAACCTGGGCGCCGTCGAATTCCTGGAGATAGGCCGCCGCATCAAGGGCCTGCCCAACGGCGAGAGCATGCGCGTGCTCGAGGTCGTGGGCCTGGCGCCGCATGCGCGCGAACGGGTGGCCGGCTTTTCGCTGGGCATGCGCCAGCGCCTGGCCCTGGCCCACGCCATGCTCGGCAATCCGCGCCTGCTGATCCTCGACGAGCCCGGCAATGGCCTGGACCCGCAAGGCATGCGCGAACTGCGCGGCTTGCTGGCCAGCCTGCCGGCGCGCACCGGGTGTACGGTCTTCCTGTCCAGCCACCAGCTCGATGAAGTGGAAAAGATCGCGACCCACGTGGCGGTGCTGCATGGCGGCCGCGTGCTGTGCCAGGAAGCCGTGCCGCAACTGGTGGCCAGCCAGCCCGGGACGCTGGCGCTGGAGGTCGACGACAGCCGCGCCGCCCAGGCTTTGCTGACGCGCATGGGCTATCCGGTACGCGGCAGGGTCAGGGGCCGGCTGGAGATCTCGCCGCTAAGCCTTGGGCTGGCCCCGGCCCTGCATGCGGCCCTGGTGGGGGCGGGCATCGCCCTGTACCAGTCGGTGTACCGCAAGCCCACACTGGAACAATGGTTCCTCGAACTGACCAGCCTGCAGGAGGTGCACCATGCTGTGGACGCTGTTACGGCTTGAGATGCTGAAGGCGCGCCGCTCGCTGGCCCTGCTCATGATGCTGGCCTGTCCGCTGGTGGTGGTGCTCCTGAATACCGGGCTGCTGCTGCGCCAGGCCGGGCCGGATGGATTGAGTGCGCGCGCGTGGGAGGGCTACTGGATGGGCAGCCAGGCCATATGGTGCTATTTCATGCTGCCGCTCTACCTGGCGCTGTGTACGGCGCTGGTGAATGGCGTCGAGCATCGCCAGCACGGCTGGCGCCTGATGCTGACCCTGCCCGTGGGTGTGCGCCGGCTGTACCTGGCCAAGCTGCTGCTGGCCTTGGGGATGACGGCCGTGGCCCACCTGTGCCTGTTGTTGCTGGCCTCGCTGGTCGCGATCCTGCTGAACGGTACGGCGGCCGCCCAGGCTGGGCCGATGCTGGCCATGGGGCGTTCGCTGCTGGCGGCGCTGGCGGCCAGCCTGCCGGTGCTGGTGCTCCAGCACACGCTCAGCTGGACCAGCCAGCACATCGTGCTGCCGCTGGCTACCGGGGTATGCGCCACGATGGGCATCATCCAGCTCGGCAGTTCGGCCTACTGGGCGTGGTTCCCCTGGAGCTATCCCCTGATGGCGGCGAACGGCGGCGATCCGGCGGCGCGCACCATGGCGCTGCTGCTGGGGCTGGTCGTCGGCGCGCTGTTGCTGGCGCTGGGCGGCTGGTGGGCGGGGTACCGGCGTCAACCCGCCTGAGCTGTGCTGATAGTTCCCGTGCGGCAACACGCGAAGTGAGACGCCATCCCGGCTCTGCTCCCCGCTTTGCCAGGTGCAGGGCGCATGGATAATCCTCGTATTCAATCGACCAACGCGGCGGCGCACATGCCGCCGACTACAAGGATCACCATGCTGAACGAACGCGAAATCGAAAGCTGCTACCTCGGCCAATTCATTCCAGTCCATTATCACCACAACATGCTGATGGATGCGAACCGGATGGGTGCTTTCCGTAGCGCGATCGGGCATGCCGTGCGTCCGGGCATGAAGGTGCTGGAACTCGGCGGCGGCACCGGCGTGCTGTCCTTCTTCGCGGCCCAGCAAGCCGACCGCGTGTATTGCGTGGAGTTCAACCCGGACCTGGTGCGCGAGGCGCGCCGCTTCCTGGCGCAGAACGAAAACGGCCACAAGGTCGAGGTGATCCACGCCGACGCCTTCGATTACCTGCCGCCCGAGCCGGTCGACATCGTCATCTGCGAAATGATCCACGTGGCGATGCTGCGCGAAAAGCAGGTTGAAGTGATCGAAGCCTTCAAGAAACGCTACCTGGCCCGCTTCGGCGGCCCGCTGCCGATCTTCATGCCGGAAGCGGTGGTGATGGCCGTGCAGCCCTTGCAGCAAGCCTACGACTTCCACGGCTATCACGCGCCGATCGTGCAGTTCCAGGAAACCACCGCCGCCTACCCGGGCACGGCCGAACTGGCCGAGCCCGCCGTCTACAGCGTGCTCGACTTTGCGGAACCGGTCGACAACCTGATCGCCTGGTATGGCAGCTTCACCATGGAGCAGGACGGCACCCTGAACGCGTTGCGCTTCGTGACCAAGAACGTGCTGTCCATCGTGCAGGAGAGCGGCAACACCATCGACTGGCTGAATCACTACATGACCCTGCCGCTGGCGCGTCCGCTCGGCGTGGCCGCGGGCGACGTCGTGCAGGTGTCGTTCCAGTACCGCGCCGGCGCTTCGATTCCGACGCTGCAGGCATCGCTGCGTGCGACGCTGGCGCAGGACGCCGAGGCTGATGCGAACATTGACGAAGTGCGCACCCGGATGCCGCGGCTGGTCGCCGAGTTCGCTTGATACCTGGCCGCCCGGCCTGCTCATCCTTCAACCGCCGCCCTGTGCACCGCTTATCGGCGCACGGGGCAGTTCGTCCTTGCGCCGGCGCCGCCCGTCGCACGCCGCTCGCGCCGCTTTTTTCCACTGCCTACACTGCGCACTTCTCAACCTGACCGGAGTGCGCGATGCTCGGCTTCCTGCTGTGGCTGCTTTTACTCTTCCTGTGCTGGCCGCTGGCCTTGCTGGCGCTGCTGGCCTATCCGATCGTCTGGCTGCTCCTGCTGCCGTTGCGCCTGCTCGGCATCGGCGTCGACGCCGTGTTCGGGCTGCTACGTGCAGTCGTGATGCTGCCTGCGCGCATCCTCGGCTTGTCGCCCGGACGCTGAATGCGCCGCTGTCGAGCAGAGTGTGGGGCAATTAACAGACGCCCGTGGCGTGCTTCGTTACTGTGGAGTCGTCCGCTTTCATCCGAAAGCGAGCTTCTCACTGTAAGGAACCATTATGCGCCTGGACATCTACCGCAGAGCCGAAAGCGACGGCAAGTTTTCCTACTTGGCCGTGCCGGAAACCCGCAACATCCCCGAAGAAGCGACCAATACCGATTGGGAAGTGGAGGCCCGCGCCTTCGAAGTCGACGACAGCGCCGAGCACCTGCCGGACTACGACATCGATAACCTGAATGGCCAGCTCGCCGAAAAGGGCTATGCCATGACGGCGCTGAACGAATCTCATTGAATTTTATCGAGCTTCATTGCGCTTCACTGAGCTTCACTGAGCTTCATCGAGCTTCATCGAGCCGGGCCGCGCCGAGCGCTGCCGGGTGCGCCGGCATGGTTCGCGACGCATAGGCAGACCGCTTCGGCGGACGGCGTCCCGTCCCGGCACGTGCTGCGTCATGAAGGCGGCAGTCCGCTGTCGATTTCGCCGGGGGCCGGACGGCTCCCCGGCAATATGCTATTCTTGCGCCCTGTTTAATTCGATGCTGACCGCATGGTCGGTTCTGGGAGTGCATGATGAAGTGGGTGGTTGTCGGTTTTTATTTCCTGTCCATTCTCCACATCCACTTCCGCGGCAAGGTGCGCCTGCCGTTCGGACGCCAGCTGTTCGACCATTCGTCGTTCATGGCGCCGATCAACATTTTCATGCACTTGTTCTCGAAAGTGCCGAGCACGCCCTACATTCCGGTCAGCGATTTTCCCGACCTCGCGCCGCTGCAGCAGAACTGGACGATCATCCGCGCCGAGGCCGAAAACATGCTGGCGCTGAAAAAGATCAAGGCCGCCGAGCAAAACGACGACGCCGGGTTCAATTCCTTCTTCAAGACCGGCTGGAAGCGCTTCTACCTGAAGTGGTACGACGCCAGCCATCCCTCGGCCCAGCGCCTGTGCCCGCAAACCTATGCGCTGCTGCAATCGATCCCGTCGGTGAAAGCGGCCATGTTCGCCGAGCTGCCGCCGGGCGCCAAGCTGAACCCGCACCGCGACCCGTTCGCCGGTTCGATGCGCTTCCACCTGGGCCTGGCCACGCCGAACGACGACCGCTGCTTCATCGACGTCGACGGCCAGCGCCATAGCTGGCGCGACGGCGAAGGCGTGATCTTCGACGAAACCTATATCCACTGGGCCATCAACGGCAGCGAAAGCGACCGCGTGATCCTGTTCTGCGACGTCGAGCGCCCAATGCGCTACCGCTGGATGGCGGCGATCAACCGCTGGCTCGGCCGCACCATGATGACGGCCGCCAGCTCGCCGAACGAAACCGGCGACCAGACCGGCATGGTCAGCAAGCTGTTCCGCATCTCGCACGTGATGGGGCAGTACCGCCGCCGCTACAAGGCCTGGAACAAGACGGCCTATAAAATAACCAAGGTCGCCCTGATCGTGGGCGTGGCCGCGCTGATCTACTGGATCTGAGCGCCGCCTGCCGGAATGCCGAAGACGCCGCATCGATTGCGGCGTTTTTTTTGGCGCAGTCACCGTTGACTGTGGTGGTCGCGCGCAAACGCGCGGTAGGCGGCGTTGGCATCGGTGACCAGCAGGACTTGCGGATCGAGGTAGGGCAGCAGGTGTCGCTCGAGCTGCGCCTTGCTCGGGGCGCCGCGCCCGGTAACGGCATCGAGCGTCTGTCCGCCCCGCTCGCGCGCGACCAGGATGCAGTCCGAGGAGGTAGAAGGTTTGAGCGCGCTCCATTGGGCGCAATGGCAGGCCCGCGCGCGCGGTCCTCCGTTCTACCCCTGCGACAGGACGGGCGCAGCCTGCCGTGCCCGCTGCGGCTGCGTCTGCTGTGCGCCGCGTGCACCCTGGGCACTGTCGAGCTTGAACACGCCGACCGCCTGCGCCAGGCGCTGCGCCTGGTCCTGCATCGACGCCGTCGCGGCGGCCGCTTCCTCGACCAGGGCGGCGTTTTGCTGGGTGGTCTGGTCCATCTGCAGGATGGCGGCGTTCACCTGGTCGATGCCGATGCTCTGCTCGCGGCTGGCGGCGGTGATCTCCGCCATGATGCCGGTGACGCGGCCGACGCTGGCCACCACGTCGCCGATCGCGGCGCCGGCGCGCTGCACCAGGGTCGCGCCCGTGTTCACCTGCTCGACCGAGTCGCCGATCAGGCCCTTGATTTCCCTGGCCGCGGTGGCCGAGCGCTGCGCCAGGTTGCGCACTTCGCTGGCGACGACCGCGAAGCCGCGGCCCTGCTCACCGGCACGGGCCGCTTCCACGGCCGCATTCAGGGCCAGGATATTCGTCTGGAAGGCGATGCCGTCGATCACGCCGATGATGTCGACGATCTTGCGCGAGGCGGCATCGATGGCGCCCATCGTGTCCACCACCTGGCCGACGATCGCGCCGCCGCGCACGGCCACCTGCGACGCCTCCTGCACCATCCGGTTGGCCTGCGCCGCGTGTTCGGCGTTCTGGCGCACGGTCGAGGTCAGCTCCTCCATCGAGGAGGCGGTTTCCTCCAGGGCGCCGGCCTGCTGTTCGGTGCGCGACGACAGGTCGAGGTTGCCGGTGGCGATCTCGTGCGAGGCGCCGGCGATGGTCCGGGCGCCGCGCTGGACTTCGGCCACGATGCCCGCCAGGCCCGCGTTCATGGCCTGCATGGCCCGCGCCAGGTCGCCGACTTCGTCGCGGCGGCTGCAGTCGAAGCTCCCGCTCAGGTCGCTGCGGGCAACGGCTTGGGCCGCGTCCACCGCGGTCGACAGCGGCTGGGTGATGCTGCGCGTGATCGCCCAGGCGGCCAGCACGCCCGTTGCCACCATCAGGATGCCCAGCGCCAGCACCAGGCGTGCGCGCGCGCTGTAGGCGGCGTTGATGGCGGCGGTGGTGTCGTCGATGGTCTTGCGCTGCAGCGACAGCAAGTCTTTCAGCGAAGCCGAATAGGCCGCGGCGGCAGGGGCGAAGCCTTCGTTGAAGCGGCGTTCGGCGGTGGCGGCGTCGCCGGCCTTCTTGGCGTCCATTACCTCGACCTTGGCCGCCTGGTAGCGCGCGCGCAGCGACTGCACCTGGTCCAGCTTGGCTTTTTCTTCAGGTGAGCTCAGCAGCGGCTCGATTTTCTTGATGAGCTCGGTGCTGGCGCTCACGCTGTCGGCGATGTCCTTGGCGAACACGGTGCTCAGGGTGGTGTCGCTGCTGCGTGCGATCAGGCCGGTGCGCGTGATGGCGGAATAGGTGTTCACGTACCAGTCCGAGACCAGGCGTTCCTTGGCCAGCGGGACGGCCATCATTTCCTCGGTGGCCTGCGCGTTATTCCGGGCAGTGAGGAGGGCGGCGCCGGTGGCGGCGATCGCCAGGGCCAGGATCAGGGCGAACACCGCTGCGAGGCGGGCGCCGATACGGAGGTGGTGGAAGAAATAGCGCATATCGTTACCGTGGTTGCGCAGCGCATTGGCTGTACTCGCTGCTGGAGACTGGAAGTGGTCCAAGTGAATATAGACTAGGTAGAAACGCGTAGGATTTCTCCTACCAGCACGACTCTACGTGTGCGAAGACACGCCGTCCATCTCCAGTCCACCACGGTCAGGAATTTCCGCCAATTCCAGCCGAATGGCGACGTTTTAGTTGTTTCGTGGCAACAATCGTAGTGCTTTCCTTGTCGGATCGACACCGCTATGCACCGTCCTCCGCTGCGCCAGGGTCCGGCTTTACACGGGTGAGCTTATAGTCGGCGGCGGAGCGTTCGAGCGCCAGGCCGAGCACATCCTTCAGCGCATCGGGCTGGGCGCCGGCGTCGAGCTGCTGCCTGGCGAAAGTGTTGCGCAGGGTGCGCCCGCCGGAGCGCGCCAGGTCCATCCCGGCGCGCTCGAAGGTGGCGCGCATCTGCACGTACACGGTCTTGCGCGTCAGTCGCGCACCCGTCAGGTTCGCCGGAAACACGAACTCGCCCGGGATCGCCATCGTCTTGCGCTCGCCGAGCCAGGCGCGCAAGGCCTCGGCGCCGGCGCGGGGGAGGGTGACCTCGTGTTCATGGCTGGTGTCATGCTTTTCGTCGGGCGTGATGGCCAGGACGATCGATCCATCGATGCCGGCCTGCCCCCCGACCTCCGCCAGCAGCAAGCCCACGGCTTCCGACACCCGCAAGCCGCCCAGGGCGATCACCACCTGCATCGCCCGGTCGCGGCGCCGCTTCCAGCCCTGGAACGGGGTCCTGCCCGTACGCCCCGGCGCCGGCGCGGGCAGGGCGGCGAAGAAACGTTCGAGCTGCTCCTCGGACAGGGTTCGGCCGGCATCATCACGCGTCATGTGGGCGCGGTCGATGCCGAGGATGGCTTCCTGCGCCGGGTTGGGGGAGCGCTGCAGGTGCTCGTAGCAGCGCTCCAGCAGGCGCAGGTAGCGGTAGGCGATCTTGCTGTTCAGTAC
>Ga0265798_10001568_pt1 | contig 35381 bp, 34 predicted proteins | sample P3T30metagenome_FD_192430 | JGI IMG/M metagenome (GOLD analysis project Ga0265798, IMG submission 192430) | Plant litter microbial communities from East Loma Ridge, Irvine, California - P3 T30 | ecosystem: Environmental > Terrestrial > Plant litter > Unclassified | place: USA: California...
CTATGAATTTTGTGCCACGGTCCTTTTCACTTCGCACTTCCACATCGCCTCCTAATGATTCCACAATCTGCTTGACGATTGAGAGGCCCAATCCTGTGCCCTGACTCAGAGGGTTTTCTTGGGCGAAAGAGTGGAAGAGCCTGTTGTTGATGTAGTCCTCCGACATTCCGATACCGGAATCGGTTACTGAAAAGCGGAATTCACAAGTCTCATCTTCCAGTTCAGGTTTTCGCTTTGCCTCAAGCTTCACCTTGATGTAGCCGCTGGGTGTGTACTTCAGACTGTTACCAAACAAGTTCATGATTACACGTCGCCAGGCACCGGGTTGTGTACGGAAGACGTAGTTGTCGCTGTGGTTGATGTCCAGAACAATCGAGATTGGCGGCTTATTTGTTTTAGATGTGGTGAGCTCGTATGTCTGAGCAGACGTCTTCGCGTACGTGTACCCAGCAAAGACACTCTCGACAACATCCTCGGTGAGTATGCTCATGTCAACATCGTTGATAAGCGTCATAATATCGTTTGTATGGGCATGGCCAGGGCTAATCATATGCTTCGCACTTTGCGTGCGCTTCTTGTGACGTTTCGAAACTCCGCGTGTCAGATTGTTGATTTTGGCGAAGTCAAGGACCTACAGAGTTAGTCATGGTTGATAATGCAGAAAGGTTTGAACCTACGTGATTGATAGTTTCCAGTAAGGTCTTGCCACATGTCTCGATTGTTGCAAGATGCGAAGTCTGCTGATTATCGAGCGAAGAGTCTTTCAGCAAATCCGTCATTCCGAGTATACCGTGCTGAGAAGATGCAGTTAGCGTACTGGTTGGAAGTCGTTTACCCTAAGATACATACCAGTGGAGATCGTAGCTCATGGCTGATGGAGGAAATAAAGTCAGCCTTCGCAGCATCTGCCAACTTTGTATCTAGACGAGCGACTTCAGCCATGACAAAATTGCTGAATGCTGCCAGATAGCTGAGTTCTTGCTCGGTCGTAAAAATCCTCTTAGGCTCAGAACTCCAGATGACGGCGGTCGCAAACCATCGCTCACGATGCGGATCCCACAAGGGATACAGTATCAAGCTGCGGGCAGTGGGGAAAACTCTCCTCAGATAAGCCTCGTCATCCAAACTCCGCGTAGATTCAGTTTTGCGTGGCGTAACGAATGGAAATCCATCTGAAGACTCCAAGTCCTCGCAACCTGTGGACGGAGAATTAATAGAAGGGGATGTAGGGTCATCATCAAGGTGGAAGATTTGGCCATGTGGGTAGAGTCGCAGGAGATGTCTCAGAACGCTCTCTGAGATGCATTCACCAGTGTTGGGCAAAGGCTTGATATCGCGGTCGGTTTTACACAGGGCCGCACCAAGGATGTCACAGGGCTTGTCCGGCTCGGGGAGCTGATCGGGATCAAAGTCATCGTCCACGAGACCCCCGAAAGTGCTGACCTTGGCGTCGAAGAATGCCACGCCTTCGGCCTCGGTTGAATCGACAATCATGTTCGCAGCCCGGGTAAAGTGGGCTCTGAGTTCTGGGGCTACCCGGTCCTTCTCACCAGCCTTTGCGAAACCTTTGGTAGAGCTGGATGATGTAGTGGTTGTCATGTCCGGACGGCCACTATCGTCCACTTGGTTGGCAACCGACGCAGCGGTGACACTAGATGTTACCGTGCTCGATGGCCCGCTTGCCGGTGGGGTGTACATTAGTGGGCCTACCATGTTTGAGGGTATATTGTTTGACGGGGGTGAACCGTTCACCGTGTTTGTGGGAGTCGGCCCGATATGGTTGTATCCATTGAGCATAGGAAGCTGTGGTGAGTGTTGTGAGGCATCTGAATTGGCAGCGGGGCGTTGGCGATGAGGGGCGATGCCTTCTGGCAAACCGGGAACGTGAAGTTGGTCGACATCCCACGGGTCATGTGCCCAATTCTCCAGGCCACTCTTCCCCTCGGCAAAGGAACCCAAACTCTTCACCATAATCTTTGCCCTACGATGGTCTTCAGCTGCCCTCGTCCTCTCCAAATGGCGCATCACCGTGCCGGCCATGCTTTTCAAAAAAGCCAGCTGGTGTGGGGTCAGACCGTTGCGCGGCTTCTCGTCTAGAACACAGTAAGTGCCGATGCTGTGGCCACTGGGGCTCCGAATAGGGACTCCGGCATAGAAACGAGAGAATGGCGCACCCTTTACGAAGGGAAAGTTTGCGAAGCGCTTGTCCTTGCTGAGGTCGTTGACAACCAGCGAAGGCAGGTCGCTCGGGTCGTCGAGAGGCAGGACGGTGTACTTTGGAGCCAGGTTGACGGTGTAGTTGCAGAGGCTCTGCTCCTTTGGGAAAATCGTGGTTCCAAAACACAAACGGTCGTCTTCGAACTCAGGCTCACCAGTTTGGAGGGACAGGGTCCGGGTAGCCTCGGCGAGGAGGAAGCAGTCCTTCCTGTCGAAGAAGGATATGAGACATCGACGCGCATTGAGCCGCAGCGCACCCAGCTGGGCAAAGGCCGTCAGGGCCTTGTCGTCGGAGGCTCGTGGGGCATAGTCGAGAGAGGCCGGCGGCGTGTTGGGAGGAGTCTGGGCTTTGGGAGCTGGTGAGGGCGACGACTGGCGGGTGGCAGCCCCATCGGTCTGGGGACGGTGGAAGCCTGGTCGTGGGTAGTACCTGGCCATGGCGTGAGCATGAGCGTGGGCGGACGACTATGGTAGACGACTATAGAGAGAGGCTACAAACCGATAGAAGGTCTTCTCTCGCTCCTTTGCCAAGTCGGCGTGCTCCATCCTCCTGCGTCTGCGAGCCTGGGAGCGCGCAATGGCATGATCGTGATATTCCGACATTTGCGCATGTGTGAGTGGATTAGGACCAAGATGCCTTTGCGGACTGCGGAGGACGCTTTACCATGCCCTCGCGCGCCAGCCACCAACTGGGGCTAGGGCAACGGCCGTACTTTGGGCGGTGGAGGAGATACGACCAGCCCGATACAGCCGACGACCAAGGGTCGCTGGCCAGGAACCGCCTCTGTGTGTCTAGCCGGTAAGACGCAGGCCGTGTGACCGGACGATCAAGGGGAACACCCGCCAGCCTCGCTCAATGCCGCCACAGCAGAGACGACGTCCCCCCCCTCCCCCCCCCTGGCGTGCACACGGCTGACTGACGGCGGGCGCTGGAGGTCGAGGCTGGAGGTTGAGGGTGGCCGACGCCCCCTGCAAGAATTGGGCAACAAGCAACTGGGGCAACGAACAGACGCGATTCAGGGCCAACAGACGCGTCTGAGCTGCCAATGACCCTCAGCCGCAGTGGTGTAGCCTGCGTCTAGCGTCTTCACCCTGAGTGCTGAGTGATTTGTCCATGTCTCACTTGGCCACAAACATTGTCTTGGCATGCAAATCCCGGCCTCGCCTACCCCCACTACTGCCCCGCCATGTCCGGATAAGCGCCGAGCCTCTTCATCGCTTGCCCGGTACCCTGACGCTTGTGGACGACATCAACAACCCGACCCGGTCAGTTGTGGACGCATCCCGCCCCTCTGCAACCTCGCTGCAACCCGGCAACATGGGGCGACTCGTGACGCTGGCTACCTGCCAGCTCACACAATGGGCCCTGGACTTCGAAGGCAACCGCAAGAGGATCGTCGAGAGCATTCGCATAGCCAAAGCCAGAGGCGCCGCTATGCGTGTTGGTCCAGAGCTCGAGATTACGGGCTACGGGTGTCTGGACCACTTCCTGGAATCCGACGTCTACCTCCATTCATGGGAGCAAATCGCCATCATCATGCAAGACCCCACGCTCCACGACATCATCATCGACATTGGCCTTCCAGTCGTGCACCGGAACAACCGGTTCAATTGCCGCGCCATCATCCTCAATGGAAAGCTCATCATGCTCCGTCCCAAGCTCTTCCTGGCCAACGATGGAATCTACCGGGAGCAACGACACTTCATCCCATGGCTCAGGCCGGGCCATGTCGAGGAATATTACCTGCCCCAGAGCATACAGAAGCTCAACGGCTGCACCAAAATACCCATTGGCGACTGCGTTCTCTCCACCCCAGACACTTGCATCGGATTCGAAACGTGCGAAGAGCTCTTTACACCAAACTCGCCACACAATGCCATGGGCTTGAACGGCGTCGAGATCTTCTCAAACAGCTCTGGCAGTCACCATTCCCTGCGCAAGCTGGAAACACGCATATCGCTAATCAAGGAAGCGACCAGGAAGAACGGCGGCATCTACCTGTATTCAAACCAGCAGGGTTGCGATGGAGATCGCATGTACTACGACGGCTCATCCATGATCTTCTGCAATGGCGAAATCCTGGCCCAGGGCAGCCAGTTTTCGCTGAACGACGTCGAGGTCATCACGGCCACGATCGACCTTGAAGAAGTCCGGGCTTACCGTTTTGCCCCCAGCCGAGGGCTTCAGTCCCTCTCTACCCTAGCTTACCAGCGGATAGAGACCACCTTTGCCCTAGGTTCTCCAGAAGATGACTTTAACCCGGACATATGCCCTACCCGACCACGTGATCTGATTACGCACACCCCTGCCGAAGAGATCAGTCTCGGACCGGCTCTATGGCTCTGGGACTACTTGCGTCGATCTGGGGCTTCAGGCTTCATGCTGCCTTTGAGCGGAGGCATCGACAGTTGTGCAACGGCCGTCATCGTCTTCAGCATGGCGCGACAAATATACCAAGAAGTCCAAAAGGGCAACGAGGCTGTCATAGCAGACGTGAAGAGGATAGCGGGCCCTTACCATGAAAACAGCGACTGGCTACCTGCGAGCCCACAGGAGCTCACGCGGGACCTGTTGACGACAGCGTTTATGGGTATGGAGAAGCAGTCATCCAACGAGACTAGAGGTCGTGCGAAGGAACTTTCAGAACGCATCGGCAGCTACCACTTGGACATCAACATCGACGCCGTGTTTGAATCAATCAAAGCAACCCTGACCGATGCAACAGGCTTCACGCCCCGCTTCAAGGTTCACGGGGGTTCCTTTGCCGAAAACATTGCTCTTCAAAACATCCAAAGCCGTCCCCGCCAAGTAATCACCTACTACTATGCGCAAACCATACCCATGGTACGACAGCGCAAGGGCGGTGGTGGTCTCCTCGTCCTCGGCTCCTCCAACGTGGACGAGTGCCTCCGCGGCTACCTAACCAAATACGACTGTTCATCAGCCGACCTAAATCCCATCGGCTCCATCAGCAAAGGCGACCTTAAAGGCTTCATCGCCTGGGCCAAGACAGCCTTCTCCCTGGACTGCCTCCAAGGTTTCATTGACGCCACCCCCACCGCCGAACTTGAACCCATCACCTCCTCATACGTCCAATCCGACGAAGCCGACATGGGCATGACATATGCCGAAATCGGCGTCTTTGGCCGCCTCCGCAAAGTGCAAAAGCTAGGCCCCTTTGGCATGTGGCAGCGTCTATGCCACGACTGGAGAGAACAATACTCGCCTCGCGAGGTGGCGGAAAAGGTGAAGCGGTTTCATCACTTTTACGCAATCAATCGCCACAAGATGACGGTTGCTACCCCCGCTTACCACGCAGAGGCCTACTCGCCCGATGATCATCGCTTCGATCTTCGTCCGTTCTTGTATCCCGCCCAGATGGCAAGGGATGCCCAGGGCGAGATGCAGAGTATGACGTGGAGCTTCAAGCGGATCGACGAGGAGGTGGACAAGTTGGAGAAGAGGGGTGCGGAAACGGAAAAGGAAAAGAAAAAGGACGGGGAGAGTGAGAAAGTACATGGGGATGGTGCTTGATGCAAATCAGCGAGAATTAGTTTATAAGATGGACATGGGCCTGTTCATAGTGGAGAAGCATGTATCAAAGAAGAAACTACACATTTACATCTAGATGAATTGCATCATAGCATGACAAGTCATCATTCATATCGACAGCGATAATGATGATGTGAAATCAAATAATATAGTTCTACTCCTTGTTTGCCCAGAAAACGATGGTATCAATTGGGCGTGAGACGTGAAATAAGTATAGCAAAACATTTCTCTCTTTCTCTTCCTCTCTCTCTCTCTCTCTCTCTCTCTCTCTGTCTCTCTCGCTACCTGTACACTTGGAGACCGGTGATTATGATTACTGATACGAGAAGAAGTAAAGAAAAGGCCGGGATCGTACTGCATTCAGTATGTTTGAAACAAACCCCCCCCCCCCTCCCAAAAAAAGCAATCACACATCTTTCGTGACCGCGCGTCATGACGAAGCTAATCATCACGTGCCGAAAAGCAAGTCTTGGCTTCAACTGGATCTCTCTGACGGAACTGACGACCCAAACTCATTTCAACACAATGTTCCGCTGCTTCGGACATCGCTCCATCCAAGCGTCTTGATGGATGCGTGCAATGGCCACACGTTCAGCGTGCTGGCCATTGTTGACCCACTTGATCAACATGACGTTGAGCATCTTCCAGTCGCCGACTGCAAAGTGCTCCTCGTCACATTCGCCGACATGCGCATCCCAGAGGAAGCGTTCGCCGTCCCAGATGGGCGTCCCGGATGGGTGCATGGTGTTGAGGCTGGGTTTCCGGTTGTCTGGCAATGGTTCGCGCCAGAGGTTGCGTGAGAGCAAAACGTATTCCCACTCTCCCTCGTGGGAGGCGTTGAGTAGTGAGGACTCGTACTCCATGACGACGCCGCACGCCTGGTTCTTCTCGTTGATGAGATGTGAGCATGGGATTTCCTTGCCGTCGTGCTCTATCTGCTTCACGTCGAATCCTTCGGCGGATATTGTCGATGCGGAGAAACGCAGCGTGTTCGACTCGGTGCTCGAGTATGATCCATGGGGTGGGTCAAACGGAGTTGAGTACTCGACGCGTAGAGCATTGCTCTTCCTGTTCCGTCGGACAGTGTACTTTTGATTCTGATCCGAAGGTCCAACTGTGAAGCTCCGGATTTCTGATCGAAACCACGCTCCTTCGCCCCTTGGAATCTTGTAGATATCCGGACAACTTGTAGGGTCGAATGGGAAGTTGACGGATCCACTGTATCCAGACCAACTCCATGATGGTTCTTCTGGGTTTGATCTCTCCAGCCTGTCTGCGGGACACCAAAGCAATGCAAGGTCGAATACTGCCTCTGGTAGTCCGTGGATGAATTGGCCACCGCAGTTCTTTGTTAGCGTTTTTGAGGCCTTCTCAAACTCTTTGGATGTGGATGCTTGCTTTAGCGATATGGAAGTGCTGACTAGATGGTTGTACTTTCGGAAGCCATGGAACCAGTTCTCAACATCGGCAAAATCTGTCACCTGTGACTTGTTGCTCACCACACTGGCATTTGAGGAAGAACGCAGTCTATTCTTCACAACCTCAAGAATAGATCCACGGCGGCCAGATGTGCTTGAGTGCGGCGAACCATCGCTGTTGCTCCTCGACATTGATGCTGGCTCTGGCGAAAGAAGGCCGTTTACTGTTCTTGATTCTTTTTGAGGTGACGTTTGCTTCGAGTCCGTAGGCGATGTGGGTGTTGAGTCTCTGGGTGATGCTGGCCTCGAGTCCTTTTTGGGAGACATCGATCGTCGCGAAAATGGGCGACTAAAGGGTTGTAGCCATGGATCCATGGTAGAGGGTGTGTCGGTTGGCATTACGAGTAGCGACATTGGGCGAGGTCAGGAATTATCCCGTGTGAATTTCTCGTGGGTCAAAGCGGCGAGGGGTTTTATGTGTGAAGCGTGTTGACAGCGTAGGATCACAGTGTCGAGTATGACAGTGACTGCCCTGTCTTTTTGAGTGAAAGAGCCTTATCAATATTTGCGCCTGCGGGAAGCTGCGCCTCCTTGGTCAGTCATGTTGTAACGTGTGTCTGAGGGAGGGGGCGTGTTTGTGTGACGAATGCGGACACTAGGAGGCTGTGCATGATCTGGATCACCGGGCTCCACTATGCCCCGATTATCTGCTTCGCCATTCGAACGGACAGTTTCCAGCCATGGAGAGTCGCGGCTTGATTCAAGCTTTACCTGGCGATGATTTGCTTTCACCCCCGTTTTTTTTACATGGTCCGTGGTGAACACGCAAGACGGCATATCGTGCAGATGATCAGATCAATCTTAGAGTCCCGCAGTTCCTCCGAAGCGGGAAAAGCTACGCATGGACGCTAGGAAACGTGTACGGTGTACTGTACAGCGGAGTTTCTCTGCAACGACTCATGTTAGATGGTGGATATTTGCGGTAGCGTCCACCTGTCACGCTGTTATCACGCAGTCACTGACCTTTTTGTCAACGTGTGGTGGCTAGGGTGGTATATGAGACAAGGCAGGCACATGCTGCGACGCTGGTTGAGCATAGTGTTGACAAGAGGATTGCCTAGGTCAGAGCATGAAATTCAATGGCCGACCATTCTTGCGAGACGCACGTGGCAAGAGCATGAATTGCTTGTGTGTTCTGGGCGACGCGTTCCCAAAGACGCAGCCCAATCAAAGCCGCGCCATATTTCCGCCACTCATGCGCCACTCATGCGCCACATCTGACATTGCGCCACAGGCGGGGTCCCTTCGGCCGCCCCGCTCCCCTGTGAAGTAGGCTCTAATCGTGACGCGTTGCTTTGCGCAGCTTTATAATTTCTGCTGGCGAGCATCCGCGTAAACGAACATTGGCAAACTAGACCTGACACTACCGCCACCATGTCTGGCTACGAAGGTAAGGGTGCAGAAGCGTAGATGCAGCCCAGCAGCTGACTCTGAGCAGTTGAACACAACATCTCCACCAAGGAAGACCAACCGCAGCAGCCCGCGCGGAGACCAGACCTCTCTACCTTCTTCTCGCAACTCGAGCTAGTAGACACGTCAGATCCACGTGCGCATACCAATGCGAATGCACTTCCGCAACCCGAGAACATGGCCGCAGCGTTTCGCTTACTTGCCAATGCCTTCGAAACGATGCGCGGACGACCGTCGGACGACAGCAACGGAGGCGGAGATTTGCTTGCGAACATGATCCAAGTATTGCGAGAGAATGCCGACGATCCGCCTACAGAGCTCAAAGGCGTCCCAGATACCTTTTTGGATGAGTTGGAAAGGGTGCCCAAGAAGGCGCTGAAGGAAACCGACACATGCCCCATATGCGTCAATCCGTTTCTTGAAGGTCCGCGCATCACCGTGAAAACGAAGAGCTGGGCTGACTTTTGCACATGAACAGACAAATACCCACTCGTAGTCCAGCTACCGTGCCATACTGACCATCGCTTCGACCTGGACTGCATAGGACCATGGTTGAAACTAAACTCAACCTGTCCTCTGGACCGCAAGGAACTTTTGAAGAAGAAACAACCACCGCCACAGCCAGCAGATGACGACGAAGAGGATTACGACGACATGTACGCCTAAAGCTGTCTCCACAGAAGCAGTGTTGCATAGCATCGGAGTTTTTGGGTATACCAGCAAGATAGCCGAATACGGAAATGGATGTTCTTGACGATTCGGTCGCAGACACGGGGAATATTCGAGATCTTACTTGACCACACGGAAGGTTCTGAGTAGTGCATCAGTCATACGCGTCCTTGTCGCGTACAAACGGACCGAATGGATCATATAAGAGTCTCCTCATTGTAGCGCCCGTACTTGTTGCTGTTGATCTGTTGATCGTCCATAGACTTCTGTCCCAGAAGGAAAAGTGCCAAGGGCAACGTGCGTGTGTTCTCGCAGGGCCAATCGTCTGCCTTCTTTCTTGAACCTACACAAGGGTAGAAACTTGTCTTCTCGGGTCACATCTTACGAGGCGCACAACACGAATGAGGCTGCGACGTCATGACAAATTGTGATTGGTCGCGTCCTGGCTTACATTCACAAAGCCTGCTCTTCGCCAAATGGATCATTGCGCTTGTTGACTGAAAACATGCGCCGCCGAAAGGCTTCATTGACTGCTATGGTTAATATGAAATTTACCATGGAAGCTTTCATGTGGGCGAATTTCAACAGTGGTTGCTTATCGTCGTTGACAAATATGTGGACGATTGTAAGAAGCATTACGAAGCTTTTAATTACTAGATGCATCCGTCAGCTTCGCCAACTCTTCATCATGGTGGCGCGGGAAGTCCTCTAGTACTATCATTACTTGTCCGTGTCTTCCAGTAGATCGAGATACAATAACTGACGGCATAGTCGGGTTTAGCAGAGCACGATGCAGAACGTGCAGTCCGGTGCTACCAGTGGCAACTGATATTACAATTTCCCATGTCATCCGGCACTGAACGGAACTCAACTAAAAGGCGAACCTTTCGCGCTTTGTCATGCCTTACCTGGCTGCGTTGTGTATGCTGGCGGGCATCGGAGATACGGCTGGTCGGCTCCTGCATCATCCGCGCCCCAAGTCTCGGTGACCAAGCGACCTCGAGACATCACAGAGGCTTGCAAAATCGTCAATTGCAAGAAAAGCTGTACGGGAATCTTGGATGAGTAGCTTCCAAAAGACTCACGCGGACCATCTAGACTGGATCAAGCGTGCGTCCGAGGCAAGAGAGTGTCGGCGCGGGCATAAGCTAAGTTAGATGGAGTAATCTTCGGTCTCGAATCTTAATCCGAAAAGGCTACGGACGAATCGCGGCTGGTACCCCAACGATCAGCTCCCCATCAGCAATTGCCATCGCAACGCCTTCACCCCGCTACATGAAAGTAGCATGGCCGCCACTATACAGCATGCATCAGTTCACTACAGCAGAATCCAATCCTTATAAAAGACTTAAATCTACTACATCGTCGCACATAATACCATGGAGTCGACCAGCAACGCCAGTAACGAATTCACTAAAAAGCGACCTTTCAGAAGCCTCCGTCGGGCTTGCCGGGAATGTAAGATCCACTAGCATAGACTGCACATTTCGAGCCGTATGCTAACATGTCCCTAGGCAAGAAGCGCAAGGTTCACGGATATGGTATTCAAACAAATACCAACTCCCAGGCCAACCCGGATAGTCTCGGACCGGATCAAGTAGAAGCTCAGAGCACATGTTCGAAGCACATTTCTGAGAGGTTATGCAAACTAGAGCAGCTGTTTGAAAAAGTTGTGTGTCGCAAAGGCTCCTTCATTGGAACCTCAATTGCTATACCGCAAAGTCCTACCTTCACTTCCTTGTGCTCCGGCGCCAAGGAGAGCAAGGATTCCGTACTGAAGGTCGTAACTAATGGGCAGAGCGTTTCTTCTCTCGGAAGTGGGATCGTAAGTTCATTTACTTTTTTTTACATGTCACTTTCACTAAAACTTGCAGCTTGGCGCCCAACCCTGGACTTCCACACCCTCCATCCGTGCGCCGGGCGATAGGGCGAACTTCAAGGGGCCATACACACACCCTGAAAGCATTCATCGAAGCCTGACCGACTTGCTGCCTTCCCAGCATGATGCGGATATCATCTTCGAATCGTCAAACGGGTGGATGATTTTAGAAGGCATCTACAGAGCTTCTCAGGACATCTATGTCCACAGAGACGTACAGTCCTATGCCTTGGACATGCGGGCTGTTGCTAAAGAGAGATCCATCATCGTCGCTCGCACAATCCTGCACCTGGCCGTTTGCATCAACGCACTTCCACCGGACTTTGACTGCACGCGGCTATCGAGCATAGGGAGCCTGGACGCAACGATGGAGAACTACGTAACGACGGTGTCTTCACTCGTTACCTCTTCGGACGAGCAGATGATGACGCTGCATGGACTGGAGACGCTCTTACTGCTTGCTATCTACTACATGAACAGTGCCTCACTTCGACAGGCATGGCTGATTGTCCGGCGTGGCCTCAGCCTGGCTCATCTCATGGGGTTCCAACGAATTATCAAATTAAAAGACCTTACGCCATCTCTCCAAGGAATATCTAATACAAAGAGGATCTGGTGTACCTTTGTTGACCTCGATCGGTATCTAGGACTGCACCTTCACCTTCCTTTTGGCGCGGAAGACTATCCACTCCCGGAAGACGCTGATGAGTATCTCGTTCATCGCGCAAAAATCAATCAGATAACCAGGCAAGTGGCGGACCTCCATCGCGATTTCTCACCGCAGTCATATGCTACAGCGCTTGCGCTCGACGAGCAGTTGGAGTCGGCCATGATGGAGGGGCCAAAGGAATTCTGGGAAGTGCCAAACATACCGCCCACGGCACGATCACCCGAATGTCACGCAGTACTAGAGAGAATCATGGTTCAAACATGGCACTTTGAAACAAGAATTGTCATCCATTTACCCTACTTGTTGAGAGCGCACCAAGACAAGCGGTACGAGTACTCAAAGGTCACGGCACTACAAGCTAGTCGTAACGTCCTAATGAGATGGTTCGCGCTACGAAACGCGCAAATCACGCAGGCATGCTGCAGGTTCGCAGAAATCGCAGTGTTCATGGCTGCTGTCACCCTCACCCTTGATATCGTTATTGATCTGGGCACAAAAGACAAGAATGAGGTACAGAATACCAAAGGGACTGACTTTGCTATGGTTTGTCGCCTCATTACGGAGATGGAGAAGCTTGCCAGCACAAGCTCACGGGAGAAGATTGCTGCGCGTACCGCGGTCGTACTCAAGAAGATTCTCTCGTCGCTGGATCCGAGCAAACAGCCCCCAGGCAAGGTCCGGCACATAATACCGTTCTTCGGGACTGTGGAGTTGGAGCCTAGGAAGGTGCCTATTCGTCCAATGTTCGATGTCGACTCGGACGTTGGCAAGCTGCTGAAGACAACGTCCAACGGAGACCACCTACCGGTGTTTGCATTCACGCGTAACTCGCTGTGGCCACAGGTAGAGAGCGCGCAAGATTCCAGTTTTGACTGGGACATTATACTTTTTGATGGCCTTGAAGATCGAGACGTGGAAGGTAACTGGGTTTTCTGATTGCGCTATGAGTTCCACCCAGAGGCATGATGATGTGTGGGCGGCAAGCTGTGGTGGGCAGTTTCAATTTGATTTAAATCTTTTCGGTATTGTTCAAATCTCGAAACTCATCCGACGATTCTTGGGTTCACTTGGCGTGAAGGTCCCTTTTGTAGCCCCCTGATGGGCGAGCGTAGTTTGTGTTGCGTTGAGCGTTTCCTGTGTCGAGTTTTTTGTTTGATTGTTTTCACCTTGCATTGCTTTGAAATGATATCTGGCAAATTGGCAAGCAGAGCAAAGCGGGTTGGAGTAGCCATCGTATAGTACAGTGGGGCAGCGTGATGGATGCTTCGGTTGGGTGCAGTCACCTGAAGTCGTGAGGATGCACCGAGAAGTTAAAGATTGGATGTTACCGTGTGCACTAGACCCAATTGACCCGCCACGCCGATAGCCGTGATACGCGTGATGGACAGTGTTGAGCTGGCAAAGGCTGCAGCGGCAAGGCTGAGGCATAGCGCTGCAATGTGCCCTTGACTGATAGGCTGCAGGGCCGCGCATTCCAGCAGCCAGCAGAAGGAGGGCCGAAAGCGTATCCATGGCAGTGAATGGGCTTGGCACATCGCGATTCGTCGTTTTGGAACCTCGATATCAGCAGCGCAGGTCAAATGTTCAAGTAAAGGCGAAGTTGGCCGCGGTCGCACCTGGCTTACCGGTGAGGCAAAGAGATCGTCCGGCGACGGCAAGCGGATCGCCCTCATCCTTGGCCTACAGGTGAACCCTGGGCTTGCGACCGACAAGGCCTCTCACACGACCACTTTCGCTTGCGCGACACGACACGACACGACACGACGACACGACAACACGACACATTCTGCCCGCCCGTCCGCCTGCCTCCTGTGAGTGTCTGCGTCGACATGTTCAGCGTGCCGCCGCCAGGAAGCATGGCCATGCAGCAGCACAGCCAGAAGATGGACTTCTGGGCCGCGACCACGACACTCATCCACGCCATGCCCACAAGCCATGGCGGCTCCCAAACAGCGACAGCCACGGCCGCGACCCTTAGTCTGTTCGAGTCCATCATGACCGCGTACCCGCCCATCCTCGAATCGCTTCTCGCCCAGATCTCCACCGTCACGCTCCTTCAATTGTACCACACGTCACGACACCTGCGCGACTTCCTGCGCAGATACCCTCTGGCCTGGAAGACGCTCTCCTTCCGCCTGCCCCAGCCCGCCGTTACGGTTGGCTCGCCAGGCAATGAGACGCCCGAGAACCGGGACCGACAGTCGAAAGCCTACTCCTTCGACGCCCTGCTGAAGCAGATTATATCGCCAAATGGAACACGGCTGACCAGCCTCGACCTCTGCAACACTGCCGTGACGGGAATGGCCCTGAGTGGGAGTGTGCTCAACCCGCGCGTCCACACCCTACAGCACCTGTCGGTACGGGGCTGCAAGAACGTGTCCATCAAGTACCATATCGTCCCCTTTCTCGAGGTATATACACTCGGAGGTCCGTGGATGAGAAAAGACCTTGCGCTCAAGAGTCTCTATACCTATCGCTGCCGACACCACCGCCGGCGGCCCTATCTCCCCTCCTCTCTCATCCGGAGGGACTCCGACTCCGACCCGACCCACCAGCTTATCGAGATATGCCACCAACTGGGCATTTGGACAGATACCGCATGGTGTCCGACCCCAGGCGGCAGGTGCTTCCGGAGAAAAGACTACCATGCTGGAAGGGCTGGTCCCCAGAACATGGAGGTTTGGGTACCGTTTGACAGGTTATGGCGATCAAGCAACCGCATAGGGCCGGTCGAAGGCACGAAGAAGTTGGGGGAACACGACGGCAGGCTGTGGGAAATTGCTGAGACGGGACAAGACGGTGAACCACTGGGACCGGGAGAGGGAAACTTTGCGGGAGAAGGCAAGCACGTCCCAGTGCACGAGCGAAGAAGCCACACGGCTTTTGTTGAAGAGGTCAAATGTGCCCAGTGTAGCGATGTTATTCTAGAGAGGTGCGAGTCATGCAGCGTCCGCATGCATTGCATGGGCTGCCGGAAGACGCTCTGTGCTAGCTGCGCTTTCAACAGGCCGATACCGAGGAAACGAGTAAAGACACGACACTTTGCAAATCTAGCCTTCGGCAGCAGCAACACCCTGGGTGGCGCACTTGGACAAGCATCGGGCTCCTCTGTACCCCTGGAGGACAGGAGTCGGGACGACAAGATCGATCGAAATCGCTTCTGGTGGGCCCCAGGCGCGACTCGATCGCCAAACCTGATGAATGAGAGTGCACACGATGATGATTCATCCGACTCCGAGGACGGTGGAAATATGCACAACGGCATGCCTGTACCGCCTGCCAATCGGGAGCCTCCGAAGCTGAATATGCATTGGTGTTGCTTGGAGCCCATATTCTCGGGCGGCGGTGGAATTGCTGTCCTGGGCCCTGGACTAGGCGGCAGAGGGGCGGATAAGATACGCGCAGCACCCCTACCACGCATGAAGGAATACGAGGATCCGGATTTCAGCAATACACTCCGACCCGTCGACTATATTCGAGAACTGAAAAACAACGGCCTTTACGAATACGTACTTGGCGAAGATGTTGATATCCTGTCCTACTTGAAGCAGGACTCACTTGAGCTCCAACAGCAGACATGCCCAAGGGGTTTATGTAACGACTGCTATCGGAGCTTTAGGTGGAAGGTATCGTGTCGGGCGTGCAAGAACCCAATATGTAAGGAACACGACTTCAGGGCACTCAAGGTCCGCAAGTGTGGCTACCGCGAACTGCATACGGAACGTGAGCATGTGAGAGCACACAACGAGCCGCCCCAGCGCCTGGTCATTCCTGACTACAATCCGAATCGGACGAGTACGCCAGATCCTGAACGCACACCTACTGCTTCTTCGACACACATGGACTTCTATTCCACAGGGGATAACGAATCGGAATCTTCTGAGACACCAATGTCACAGTCACATATACTAGCTGTTCCCCCTCATAACTCTTCTATCGAATTAACGACCTCCAACTCCTTCAGCACCATCCCCGCCTCAGATCCTTTCCAGCTTGCGACTTCACTGTCTTTCGTTCCCGTGAGCTCTGCACGACCACGATCCTTTAGCGTATCTGGCGTCCGCGGACGGCCCACCAGTGTTTGGTCACCAAATGCACCACGTGCCCCTGTAAACCACCCGGTCACAAATCCGCTCCCACTACCTTGTAATGCCCGTCATCCAGTTCAATGGGAAGGCTGTGGAGCATACTTTTGTCAGTATCCAAGACCGGTAGGAGACAACAGACCGCAGTGTCCGGCGATTCTCAAAGAGTGCTCGGAGTGCGCAGTCCTTGTTTGCGACGTAAGTGCAGTAACTGAAGTTTATCATGTCCGATACTAATACGTACCCATCAGCAATGTGCCGCATCGAATCCAGTCTGCACCTGCACATTTTGTACCGTCAACTATCACTGTCCGACATGTTCACGCAAGCCCAATGTCCGTGCCAAATGCAGGTTGGAAGCCGAGCTCCAAGCCAAGAAAGATGCCGAGCGGCGCAAGATGGAGAAACTGCAGAGGGACCAGGAAGAGCGTGGTCAGGCAGACGAATTGGCTGGAGCGATGTATGAGTTTTTCGCAGGAGTGTATGATGACGACGCCATCATGGATAACGCGACAATCGTCGATGGTCCTTCTGACTCACTGACGCCAGATTTGCCTATTCCAAGCCCAGACTCGATCACAGTGACGACGGAGTTTGGAGTCCATGAAGAGCCGGCCAACTTGACAACCATTACTTCTTCTGGGCCCTCGTCCTTTCACACAGCGTACGACCATTCCGAGGACGACGATAACAACGTCGAGATGACTGAGCACCTGCAAGAGAATATAGAGACACTCCACCAAGAGCTAGCATATATGCATCTATCTTCCAACATATATGTACACGGCATGAGCACATATGGTCCTCATTTGCCAGTCAATACTGCATCTGAACAGGTGCAAGGTGAAGAAGAAGAAGAGGAGGAGGCCGAACATGTCCACGACACAGGAGAAGAGGCGGATGTCGACACAGACGGCTTCGACGCAGGTGCCGAGACAACGTTTGTCGACGAGTTCGGTGACGATCTCGTTGGCGGTGGTGGCGGCGGTATACTCACCCCCACTACTACCATCACGGCCTGATGCGAGGAAGGAACGTGTTCAACAAGCAGGGCGATGGTTTCTCCGTATTTTTTTTCTCTCTCTCTTCCAACACCACACCAGGACACTTTTTCAACCAAAAGAATATAAGAGCAAAGAAAAGCGCATTTAGTGGGCAGACGTATATCCAGATTGAAAGCAAAGATTTGACAGGCCGCAAACTGTGAGGGAAAGATCAATGGGGGGTACAGGGGACGAAGCGAGTCTAGCGAATGAAAGTGTGTGTATACCCAAACGGAGGAAACGAGATGATCGTTTTTTTTTCTATCTCTTTTTTTCAACACCATGTCAGCGAAGGAAACCATTAGATTTCAAGGTTGAAAGGGAAGGAAGAATATCTTGTTTTATTGATTTGCATATTTTGGACAGCAAAAAAACTGTCATTCGTTCAAGTAGCGTCCGCGTTATAATCATTTATGAGTGGTAGAAAAGGGCAACCCAGCACATGGCCCTTTTCTTTTTGGCAAACAATCTTAGAGTTTACTGTTATTCACAAAAACTTGCTCGTATGTAAAATTCAGATTTTACAGATTTTGCAACCCTTTTCTTTCTATCTTTCTGTTTCTTTTCTTTCGCTACTCCTTTGCACTCAATACCTCTTTTACAACGGCAATAACCTTTTCAAACGCATCCTTTGGCGCGGCAACTACACCCTTGTTCTCCTTGAGTGTCCTGCCAATGCCAAAGTCGAGTGGCTTGCCGTAGGCATCCGTGACCTTCCCGCCTGCTTCTTGGACGAGGACGACACCCGCGGCATGATCCCAGATCTTCTCCTGGTATGTCTTGCTGACTGGGAGGCGCAGATAGAGGTCGCCAGCTCCACGGGCAATGGAGCCGTATTTTGCTTGCGAGTCCATGCGAACCGAGGGCTTAGTGATGCCGAGTTTGGAGGCAATGGCGGCGTTGTCGCCTTGCGACGAGTGACCTGCTTCTACCGATTCGCAAAACGTGGCTTGGGAGACGTCGGGTAGAGGCTTCATAGTGATGGGTTTGGGAGCCTGGAGAGCGCCCTTGCTTAGAGGCCGACTTGTTGCGCCTTGTCCTTTTACGGCGCCGAACAGGACGCCTTTGCCTTCCTTGTCGTCTGCGTCTTGGCCGGTGGTCGAATCCAAGGGTGCTTGGTCGTCTACAGGGAGGTTGGGGCACCCGATGACGCCGACGGTGGGTATGCCGTCAACCAACAGGCCCAGGCAGACGGCGTACTGTCCACCTCGCAAAAATCCTTTGGTGCCATCGATAGGGTCAAGTGCCCAAATTCTGCCTTTTCTGCCTCCCTGGCTGTTGCCGGCATCAATTGCTGATAGCATGGCGTCGGCGCTCTTAATGGGTCCACCAATCTTGTCCTCTGCTGAGCTGTCGTCTAGCTTCGCTGCTTGTACCAGGTCCCAGACTAGGTCGCGAAGTGAGTCGTTTTTGCGCAGGTCGTCGGCATCCTCTTCGCCAACTATCTCGTCCTCGGGGAATGCATGCTTTATCGATGCGATGATCAGGGCTTGGGCGCCAAAATCGCCGATTGTGACGGGCGACGAGTCGCTCTTGGAGAGGGTGCCCTTGGAGTGGCTCGAGTAAACAGACTTTGTGAGAATAGAGGCACGCTGCACGGCAAGGAGAGCAATCTCCAGTTCCCTTTCGTAGGCCATTGTGTGTATGCTGCGGCTTGGATTTGTGTATAGGTGGTGTGGATGAATGTGCTGCTTTAACTGCGACAGACGAGCGACGCTACGAGAGAGCAAAGCCGGATTAAAGATTGCAAAAGCCAGGATGACAAGAGCTAGTAGGAAGAATTTAGATGGCGCAATTTGGACAGGCATTAGCTAAAGATCTTCTGCCCCTCGTCTTGGTGGCAGTGGGATGTGGTAGCTTGGCGAGCGGCGGGCGGAGGTTACTGCATTGGTCCAGGGCCCCATAGCAACCTTGGAACAACACCAACAATCCCCGAGCTAAAGAATTCATAGTCTGGACACGGGCGCTGTCATCATCATCTGCTATCCTTGTGTGAGCCGCTTGATGCACATTGTTGCACAACCCATTTCACACCTGACGCATATCCCCTCGCTATCACACTTGGCCTGACTGGAAGTAAACAAAGATCGACACAAAGGCCCCGTCTGTTCACCAACCACGCCACGACGCGAGCATTCCTGTTATACATTCATAACAGTCTAGTGCTTTCACTCCGACAACATGACTTCGACCGAGCAACAGCCCGCGCTCGCCACGACGAAGCGCAAGTTTAACCGTCTGCTCGACAATCTTACCGCTAGCGCCAGCGCATCCACGACGTCGCTTGCGAGCTCGCTGCAGGAGTCGAATGCGTCTTCGGAATCCCTTTCACAGCACGGTAGCCCCGATCAACCGAACAAGCGCCCACGCAGCGCCGGCCTCAGCCCAAACGTGAGCATGGAGCGCCAGAGAAACATTTCAGAGGGCCAAGAGCGCATACGCCTGCTGAAGGAACAGCTCCTCACACCACGACGGGAGGGCACAGTCAGGGTCGTAGGCCAGACCGTACACACACCCAAAGCCTCAACGACGCCCAAAGCCTCGACGCCCCGCAAAGCCCCAAACTTTCAACCGTACAGCCAGGAACAGTTTCTCGAGAGGCTCAAGACGTTCGCAGACGTGAGGAAGTGGACCACCAAGCCCGATACTATCAACGAGGTCGAGTGGGCCATGAGGGGATGGAGCTGCGATATCTGGAACACGGTGGCTTGCAAAAACGGATGTGAGAATCGCGTTGCGGTCAAGCTGAGGCCGAAGCGGAAAGATAAGAATGGTAGAGACATTGAGATGAGCGAGGATCTAGCATTCGACATTGACGAAGCGCTGGTGGAGAAGTACAAGGAACTTATCGTCGAGGGACATTCAGATGATTGTCTATGGAGGAAACGAGGCTGTCAAGGTAAGAAGAACCCACAGACACAACCAAGTGCACTACCAACACCCCCCAACAGAAGACATATATCATATCCCAATCGCATCTCGAACAAGGAGCATGGCCGAGTTGCTCGATCGATACCGCTGTCTTAGAGCCATAGCGACCGATCTTCCCCTCCTCGAGCACATCACATACCCCGACCCATCCATCCACCATATCATCTCACGCCTACCATTGTCCTTTTTCACCTCCACGCCCGACACTCCACCCCCCAAATCACCAACTGACATCGTCGCCTTTGCGTTCGCTGTCTTCGGCTGGACCGGTGTCAAGGAGTCTCGCATCTCCCTTGCAGTGTGCAATCACTGCTTCCAACGTCTCGGCCTCTGGCTCTCTACCGATAGGCGCCTCAAAGAAATGAGCAAGAAGCTCGACGTGCCCATCGAAACCCTCCGCCTAAACCTACTAGAGTCCCACCGCGAGCACTGCCCCTGGAAAAACGTTCAGGTCCAAGGAAACTCGCCCGACGGTCCCATTGCAAACATGGCCGCCTGGCAAACTCTTGAATTCATGCTCCTCGGCAATAACAGACAGAAAGACGCCTTTTCCACTCCCCATAAGCAGCACGCCACACCCCGGAAATCACACACAAGAAACACGGATTCGGTCGATATCGGTAGTGACGTTGAATACCCCCGAGGCAGCCTAGACAGTGTCGATCGACCCAAGGGCTACAACGACGACGATGACGACGATGCTGGCGGCCTCCGCGAGAAGTGGAGTAAGCTCAAAGCAAAGCTCAAGCGTAGCGCCAGTAAAAAGAGTCTGAAGAGCATAAAGAGTGCAAAGAGTGTCAAGAGCGGGAAGAGTGTGGCGACAAAGGCGGGCGACAAGGAAAAGTCTTAGGCAGACTTTTTAAGGATGTGGCACCGGCTTGGGTGATTGCGTGATTGTGTGATTGATACTTCTTGTTTAGGGTCGTGTATGGGAAAAGGAGAGGTAGAGGTAAGGAGCAAGGAGTAATGAGTACAGGGGAGGATGAGGTGCATGTATGACTGAGGTTTTTATGTCTTACGAGACTTGCTTGTCATGACTTCTTTTCTCTTCTTTTTGATTGAGTGTGGAGAGGGTTAATGTAGAGCTGGCTTAATGCTGTTAATACCTTTTCTTTAGGGAAAAAAAATTCTGGTTCTTCATATCGCATTTCGAGCAAACTTATCCGATCCCATACTCCAGACTATAATATACGTCAGAGAAAAAAGTGAGCACTAGTAAGTACACAAAAGAGGACTAGACAAAAGAAAGATCCACATGTTTGACTAGATATCACGCATTAGAAATACCACAACCCAGCTTATAATCAAGTCAAGCATTCTTCATCTAAGACGACCACGAAATGGAATCAATTTTTTCAATTCTCTCTTCTGCTGTTGGTGCAGAAGACTTGTCTAAGCTAACCAGAGCATGTGGCTCGGCCTGCCCTCCAATCTCAATCGAGACGTGGGCGACCAGTAGTCGTGATCTTCATGGTATCGTTTTTTTGAAGCTAACCGTTACTCCACCCAACAAACAAAAGCTACCCTAGCTTAGTTCATCTGCCTGACGAGCTGGTTGATAAACTCCTCGCGATTACCAAGGTCACCACCCTCGATGAAGTGCTTGAACTTGCGGGTACGGAAACCACCGTTGGGCGAAGAAAGTTTGAAGGGCCAGAGGAAGTTGGAGACGGCCTTGAAGTTGGGGCCGACGGTGTAGATCTCGTGGATGACATCCTCAATGCAGGTGATGCCGAACTTGCCAAGGCTGTTCTCGATGAGTTCGTTGTCGGTGATGGGCAGACGCTGCTTGTTGACCTTTCCGTAGCCACGCTTGTAGACGAGCTCGCGGACAGTCTTCAAGTTGGGGTATCCGTAGGCAACGAATGGCTCGACGATCTTGAGCATCTCGCTGGTGGCCTTGGTGAGCTTGACGAAGACACCGTTGTTGATCTGGAGAAGACGGAGGAGCTGGAGAGTCTTGCGCTTCTTGGGGTCAATCTTGTTGATACTGCGCCAATTAGCATGCATCTAGCCATCTCACGCGGAATCCACATACCCCTTGATACGGACAACGAAGGCGAGCCTGGACTCAGCGGGGACAAAGAGAGCATTGTCGCGCTTGGCGGCACGCTTGGCCTCGATGATGTCCCGCTGGGCCTTGACATACTCCTGGTTGTACTTTGCGGCGCGCTCCTTGATGACCTCGCGCTTTTGCTTGCTGGCCTAAGGAAGTCTTAGCCAACTGTGATACTCCTATCTGCTTGCGCAGGTTCTGGGAGAATTGTTATACCTCACGCTTCTTCTTCAGGTCGGCCGCTTGCGAGTCGGTCGTCTTCTGGTGAGCCTTCTGCTTCTTCAACGCCGACTCGGGGATGGCGATGTCATTGTGGGTGGGGACGCTGAACAAGTTAGAATTGAGCAGTCCAATCGTGCATGGAAATGTACTCACGATGAGCGGGCCATTTTGCTGGTAGTTAGTAGGCTTTGATGTTGTCGGAAAGCTGGAGGGAGAAACTTTGGTAGGCGAGCTCGAAATTCATGTGCGGACGCTAGTGTGGACGCCAAGACTCAGGGCACCACCCAACGCCCCGCTCTATTGGCGCGCTCCTCTAAGCTACCGACATTTTCCAGAGAGCTCAACTTGCGAAAGCTGCTGCAGCGTCGCAAATCCCAGCTCCTACATATTCCCAAATCACAACAATGGCAAGAGGCGGAGGTCGTGTAAGTGGTCGCATTATGCGCCTGTATATGACATCACTAACTTTTTTGCGCAGGGTGGCGGTCGCAAGCCATTTCGCGGCAAGGGCAGAGGTCGCGGCGGCGGCGGTGGTGGTGGTGGAGGAGGACGAGATACTCGCTCAGAGCCATGGGCCAACATTGAGCGCAAGAATGACCTTTTCGAGAGTTACTACCGCTTGGGAGGTTTTCTGGAAGAAGCCGAATTCGAGGAGATGTGGAAGGCTCTCCAAGCCGATCTGCCCAACAGTTTCCGCTTCACTGGCACAAAGTCCGATGCTCTTGCGGTGCGTGAGATCTTCAAGCAGCGATATATTCCAGCCATTGCATCCAAGCAGTTTGAGGGCAAGCCCGTCTCGCCCCCCGAGGCAGTACAAGCCTTCCCAGACGAGCTCGTATGGCACATGAAGACCCATAAGAAGGTCATTCGACGACATGCGCCATTTGCCGATTTCCAAAAGTTCCTTGTCGCAGAAGCTGCGTCTGGTAACATTAGCCGACAGGAGGTCGTTAGTATGATCCCACCGCATTTCCTGGATGTCAAGCCGGGTATGGTGGTCCTTGACATGTGTGCAGCGCCAGGCAGCAAGTCGGCGCAGTTGGCCGAAATGATTCACGGCGACGAGGAAGAACGGGTACAGCGGGTAGCAAACGGAGAGTCTGTCGATCTGGCCGAGGATGGCGACTATACTGACGACGGTCGCTCAACCGGCCTACTCATTGCAAACGACTCCGACTACAAGCGCGCGGGCATGTTGGTCCATCAAGTCAAGCGACTCAACTTCCCAAACCTCATCGTCACGCAACACGATGCGTCCATTTTCCCCTCTATCGAACTACCAAGCGTCGACGGTCAAAAGAAGCAGTACTTGAAGTACGACAGGATATTGGCAGACGTACCATGCTCCGGTGATGGAACCGCCCGCAAGAACCCTAACGTGTGGCAGAAATGGACACCGAAAGATGGTCTTGGTCTGCACGGTCTTCAACTCCGCATCTTGTTCCGAGGCTTACAAATGTTGAAGAAGGGTGGTCGTCTGGTATACTCAACCTGCAGTTTGAACCCTGTAGAGAACGAGGCCGTCGTTGCAGCAGCCATTGAAGCTTGCGGTGGTAACTCCAAGGTTCAGCTGGTGGACTGCTCAGATCACCTGCCAAACCTCAAGCGAAAGCCTGGTCTTAACGCGTGGAAAGTGCTAGATACATCGTCTGTCACCGCAGGGGGAGAGAAAACTGCTCACATGTTCACCAACTGGGAGGCATTTCAGAAGGCAAAGGCAAAATACGAGGTTGAAGAGCCAGAACGCCAGTTCTCTCAAAAAATCACCCCCGGGTGTTTTCCGCCCGTGGCCAAGTCTCCCGAAGAGCGTATCCCGCTGGAACGGTGCATACGTGTGTACCCACACTTGCAGGACACTGGTGGCTTCTTCATTGCCATCATTGAGAAGCTAGACGATATCAAGATTGCGCAGGTACAGAACCCGGAGAACCTGGCCAAGGCTCAGCGGGCTCAGACACACGCCGAGACGACTACTGATTCTTCCGTCCCAACTCCGACTGAGAACGTAATCGAAGCGGATGCTACCAAGACGGAGTCTGCAGACGAAGTTCCAGACGTTGCAGCCCCTCTAAAGCGTAAGTTGGAGGAATCTGGAGATGCTACACTTCCAAAGAAGACCAAGACGTCCGAGAATGCAGATGCTGAGCTCACCGAAAATGGATCAGCACAAACACCAGACGCCAAGTCTGCAGCCAACGGCTCAGTGGCCCGACTCAAGCCTGAGAACCAGTCACAGGCCAAGGAGTACTTTGAGTACCTTCCCTCGGACGACGAGACCATTGCCTCGATCATGGATTTCTTTGGTATCGACAGCCGCTTCCCACGCGACCGCTTCATGGTCAAGAACAAGGAAGGTCTCTCGCTCAACAAAATCTACTACACTTCGGCCATGGCCAAAACGATAATCTCGCAGAACAAGGACCGCGGCATGAAGTTTATCCACTGCGGCGTCGTCATGTTTGTCGCACACAAGATCAAAGACATGGACCGCACGCAAGCGCCCTGGCGCCTCCAAAACGAAGGCATTCGCATCCTCGAGCCGTGGGCGCATAAACGCATCGTCAAGCTCGAAAGCAAGGAGACGCTCCACCAGCTGATCCGCGAAATGTTCCCCAAGCTGCCCAAGGAAGGCGATACGGGCCTCGGTGAAGTTGGCGACCAACTGCAGAAGATGGATGTTGGATGCTGCTTTGTTCGCGTGGAGAAGGACGAGGAACAGGGCATCCCATTCCGCATGGTCCTACCGCTGTGGAGACATCCCGGTAGTGCTAACCTCATGGTTGACAAGGACGACCGCAAGGCTATGCTGCTCAGGCTGTTCAACGAGAAGGATACCGAGATTATCAATCATGTGGCTGACAAGGCAAAGGCAGAAAAGGAGGCTAGAGACGCCGAGGAGGAGGCCGAGGCCGAGGCGGCAAAAGCGGGAGATGTGAGTGATGGCGAGCAGGCTACCGAGGACATGATTGCAGAGGAAGAGCAAGGTGGTGTCAAGCTTGATACGGAAGATGGAGATGTGGACATGGCCAACGGTGACGCTTGAGACGACTGTTTTTTCTTCTTCTTCTTCTTCTTCTTCTTCTTCATTTACATTGGAAAAGAAGTCGTGAAAAGGGATGGATTGAATTGACACACACACACACACAAACACGTGGAATATCTATGGGCTTTTTTCTTCTTCTTCTCCTTCTTGCATTATCCTTCTCGTCTTCGGTTCGGTCTGGGCGTTTGGTTTTTTATATAGTCCATCTTCTTTTGGAAGGGACCAGATGGGTAGACTTCAAGTCGAATCATGTCAACAAAGGAACGCTCTTATTTGACATTGAGTTTCTTTACCCCGTTGCGAAAATCTGCCGTTAAGCACTTCATCATATCATACCGTACCATATATATATATTTACACACACACACACACACACACATACACATACATGAAAAGACGTATTGCTAGGTGGTGGGATTTCCCCCCACCCCACATGCCATCGGAGACCGCCGATAGCCGCCGGCCCTGACGCAATCCCCCACGAACGCACGCCGCAAAGTCACAGGGCGCTACAAGCAGCAGCAGCGTAGGTGGGATGCCGAGTCTTTCATGATTCGTTACTCGATACCATACTGTAATGTTCAAATTTGTCAAAGGCCCGGGCCGAAAGTGACTTTGGATCTCAAAAACAGGAGCCGGTCAAGCTTGCCAAAACCCATGACTTTACATACCTGTTCCGCCCGTTCCACCGGGACCTGGCAGAGCAGAATTAGTATTCCGATCCCCTCGTATGTTTAGAAAAAAAAATCTCCCTCTCTCTCTCTCTTTCCCAACTCAAGAATTTGATGCAAGGGTTGGAGAAGAAGAAGAAGAAGAAGAAGGGAAGGGGAAAAAAGGACATACCGAAGAAAAAGCCATCAAAAAGATCCAAACCATTCCCATCACTCCAATCATGGGTGCCGTCACCAAATCCCATGCCAAACCCAATGCCCACGTCCTGCAGGCCACCCGCGGCCCCGTCACTGCCACCATTTGCAGTCCCGCTGCCGCCCTGCACAGGAAAACTGTCGAGGAAATCCAAGTCTGAGAAGCCGCCTAGATCGGGATAAGTGCTGTTGAGATTCTGGGCAAAGTTGTTGTAGGGGGCTTGATTGGTTAGCTGGTAGGGGGATGTGGGTGTCGCTGCTGCTCCCGCCGCTCCTGTGCCAAAGGTATTTTGGTTGTTGGGACTAGTCATGTTTGGACTTGCAGCAGCAAAGTAGTTTGTTTGTTGGTGGGGACGGAGTTGAGGCGAGATTTTGAGATCAGCGGTAAAGGGCGGTTGCAACTGTGGTTGGTTTTCCGATTTCATGGGTGTAGGAGGGGGTCTCATGGCATTGACTTGGTTGCTTACGCGGCTAAAGGACCGTTTGTCCGTCTCATCGTCTGAAAAGAGGTCTTTGAGATTCATGTCGAAGCGTGGGACCGGGCGACGCGGCTGCTGCTGCTGCTGCTGTTGCTGTTGGCCGAAGAAGTTTGCCGTGTTGCGGGCCCCATACCCTTGCATTTCGGTATCCGGCCTTGCATCCGCATCCGAAGTATATGTGGCGCTCGGTGACGTTTGCGCGTGATATTGTTGAGTCTGCGGCAATGCGCGCAGGGCCTGGGCTCCAAAACCCGTCGTGGACATGCACATCTGAATGGTCGCTTTGCTCATACGATCGAATGCATCACGGCATGCTTCTGCAGGCGGGCAATTGTCAATCAAGTCTCCCAACACGGATGTAGCGGCAAGGACTGTAAAGTCGACATCGTCAAGGGACTGCATTGGTTAGATATCAACGTTACACATACACATATAATGCAGCCATGTTGGCTTGCGCAAGGATCAGTCCGACGTACCAGTAAGCTGCGCACATGAACACTGTGCCATACTGCGTATAGGAAGGATATACCTAGCCATGTCAGCACTACCGGGAATAGGCGTTGTAAAGGACCTACCGGCCATGAAGAGGTGATGGGTTGCGAGAAATGTGTAATTGACAAGGTGGACACGGTGCAGCTGCCGATAGAGCTTCAGAACCTTCTGACCGGCTTCAGCTACCTTGAGGAATACCAAGTCTTCATCGTCCCGCTCTTCTGGATTGGTCATTGAAGGGCTGCCCATGTCCGAGCCGGCATTGCCAAGTTCGTCTTGCAAACCAGAAGGAACTACGAGGCTTTGCCGATAGAGCATGATGAGTGCCTGCCAGTAATTCAATTCCAAGAAGAGCGGGGAGAACTGCACGCCAGCGTCCTGTTGTGTTGGCGCAGACTCCTTCCATTCTAGCAACCGCCTGTCAATATCGACACGCCAGGCTCGGAAAGACTCAAAATTAGCGAGGAAGGGGGAAGGCAGCTTGGTGTGCATGAATTCATTTGCTTGGTTCGCACCGCTTGCTCTTGCCTGCTGTGCTTGCCGATGCTGTAAGACTTGGAGGATCTCACTCTGCAGTAGTCTCAGCCGGAAATAGTGATGAGCTACGAGCTTGTACGTTGGCTTTTCTTGGTATACGGGTGGATCCAAAAAGCCCTCCTTTGTGATGTAACGATCATCGAGCAGTGAAGGGAATTCCGTAGTCACAATTTGATCGGTGATACCCTAGATGGTTGTTAAAAAGGCAATCTCACAAGGCATAGGAAGGGGGGTTTTGCTTACAAAAGGTCTTCCGACACAGGTGCTCACAAGTCTGTCTAGAGAGTAGACGCACCACCACAGCCGTCGGCGCAGGTCTCTGACCCACTGTCTACGGCCCCTTTCTTTGGCGTCGATTTTGGATGGATTTGCGGTGCCGGTAGCCGTTGTGTTGCCATGACCTTCGGCCTTGAACGCCGTGGTCCCAGTAGTCTGGTCTTCCGCACCCGCCCCGTCAATACCCACACCGTCCTCGTAATGCAGGCCTAGGTCCACACCAAGACGAACGGCAACACCCACAATGTACCACAGGCCGGGTGCGACAGGTCTCAGCAGCGCGAAGCCGGCGAGCAGTAGCACAGCTTGCAGTTCCTCAAGGCCACCGCCGAAGCCGTCGGGACGGTCCGCAGCGGGAGAAGAGCCCAGGAAGTTTTCCAGGTGGACGATTGCAGAGGCGTGGTACTCCTCGGGTTGGTGCTGCTGGCCTGCAAGTCTCCGCTTCTTGTTGGATGGTGGTGATGACCGTGACTTTGTTGGTGAGCGGCCGTGGTCTGATATCGGGGAGCCCTCTGAGTCGGAACTGCCCAAGATGATGCCAGCACCAATGGCAAAGACAATGTTAAGCATGTACGACTCCCGCGAGGTACGGTGCCGTTCCCCGGAAGCGTACACACGCTTAAACATGTCCATGAACTCGCCGCGGTGCAGGATGGGTATCTGTGGGTTTGCATGCTCAAAGTAAAGCTCAACAAGACGTGCACCGAGCTCTCGGTCTGGGAAGGGCGCCTGGCGTATGGTGGGTTTGGTCTGCAATCCAAAGAAGGAGTCACGCATGGAGGTGCCGCTGTCCACGACACTGCTCGTCACCTTTGCTCCCCGGTTGCTCCCGCGCTCGGAAGAGGAGCCTGATACCGAGCTCTTGACAGCAGCAAAAACCACTCTTGCAAACGAGATGCCCGAGGTGGAGCCCAGGTATCGGGGGTCACTGGCGCCTTGGACCGAAACCATGCCGATGTTGGACACCAGCTTGGTCAGCTTCTCGCGGTCGTACTTGTCACTTTCCTCTCGCGCCTGCGCCGTGGTCGGCTTGGTAGTGCCATTGCGAGGCGGCGGCGGCGGTACGGCAGTAGCGGAGGCAGCAGCAACAGCAGCAGCAGCATCGGCAGCGGGCCTGGATAAGACGGAGCCATTGGATGCAAAGGCCGGGTTGAAGTCTTCGGCTTCTTGGAAGGCTACGTCATGTTCCTGTAGCAGTGTCTCGAGGTATGCGACGCGGGTCTCGAGATAGTAGACATAGCTGTTGGACGTTGTCAGTTCTCTCTTCTCTCAGGCCCAGGCGGGTTGGAGCGGGTGCTCGTGTTCAAGCTTCGTACCTGCGCGGGATTTCTCGCTTGGTGATGGGATCATAGCCTACACACTTGACGGCGGCCTTGTCGCAGGAGGCGCACGAGGGCAGGCGCTGGTCGCATCGGTTCTTGCGCAGCCGGCAGCGGTTGCATGCGCTCACGTTGCGGAAGGAGCTCGAGGCCGAGGGCTGTACGGGCGAGGTGGGCTTCACAGTGGAAACGGACGAGTCCGAGGGCGAGGGCCTGTCCCCGTCATGAGAGGACTCGTCCAAGGAGCGCTTGAGGCTGCTCATCAGGGCGCATGGCAAGAAAGGCCGCAGGGTTCGGGACTAGTCGAGCTCTCTCTCGCGCACACGCACACACACACAACTCCAGGAACGGTCGGGTAAGCTTCTTTTCCCCCGCACTGAAACAACCGCACCGGACAATTAGAGCAGATGCAAGTGTGGGATGCGATTGCGCGCGCAATGGAAAAAATAAATAAACAAACGTCCCTGCTTGCCGCTGTGCCGTGATGGCTGTTGCGATTATCCAGCGCGCGCGTAGCCCGACAACCGTTGGTCGGTTGTGGATGGGATAGCATGCCGCTTCGATGGCTCTTATCTCGAGGGCGGTAGATAGTTAGATAGGCAGTGTAGGCGTGGGCCAAGCGTGCGTGGGTTTGCCGCTGCACGTCATGGCCCGCGCCAATGTGCAAGGCCTTTGCATTTGCCATGGACTGGGGGACTTGGACTTGGACCTGGTCAGCGATGTATGGAAGACAGGTAAGTAAATAAGTAGCACAGCATTCATCGTCGCTTTCTCGTTGCCTTGGCTGTGCTATGCATGCCCCCCCTCCCCCATCTGACTGCTCATTACTCGACTGCTGCATTAGGTCATTGCTTCGACTAACCGCAACTGCAGAGCGACCAAAAGATCGCCCTCCCTCATTCTCGGCCTCGGCTAGCAGCCATTACCGCTTGCTGCCCCCAGGAACCCATCACGAGAGAGCCCCGACATGGTGGTTGACTCCATCATGGTCCGAGTCCGAGAGAAAAGAGAGAGAGAGAGGGGGGGGAGGGGGGAGGGGGGAGGGAAGACGTATATCTCGGAAGTTTTCTTTCCTACCGCACACTCCTCGTAGCATAACCCACACTGACTCGCAACTGCCTTCTCCACCATGTGCATAACGCACACCGATCCAGGCACCTGACGAAGCGAAAAGGAAGTATCCGTTATACTCCAACCATCAATACCGTATCTGGTGTTGGGCAATGCATCTCTGAATAGACCCCTTTTGTGGCACTCTGCGCCAGCCCTTGTGACCCCTCTCCCCCGGCCGGCAAACTGGCACCATAACCCTCACCGCTGATGGATCCTTCCGGTCAGCCCGGCCAGCTCACACTTTTGCACCCATGTCAAGCAGAAGCAAGTCTCGTGAGATGTTTGGAGAGTCATACATGTCGTGAATTTGCCTGAGCGCGCGCTAATCTAAACATATATACTGTTACAACGAATAATCACACTACTAAGGGTTGGGGGGGTATTCTGTTTGGAAAATCAAACGCCGGCTCGTTGGCTCACCATTGCTGGCGTCCGAAACAATCGAGCATTCCCCTTCTAATAAGATCCTGTCCCGAATCTGATGACGTGACGTGACCCAAGATGCCGCCCAATATCCAATGTCGCACCTGCAAATGATGCGCCCAAGTCCTTGACAAACAAAGGAAATTGACAGAACAGAAAAGAAAGGAAAAGGAAAAAAAAAGTCTATCTTGCCAAAGTATAATGTGAAACAAAGTGTCGCTGCCAGCGCGTTTTGAAAAGAAAAAATAAAATAAAACAAGGCCCATTAGCTAGTTGCTGTTGGTCGTACGGGGAAATGAGTTGCGCCGCTATTACTTTTCGTCGTGATTAAAACCGGTTATTTTGAAAGAAGATTCTCCACTGCCTCGTCGGGCGTGAGCGTCATGATTGACTCTGCGTCAGAGTCCGTGTCAATGAGGGCCTCCTCGTCGTCGTCTTGAGGCGCATAGTTTTTTGTGCGCTTGTTGCTCTCGTGCAGAGCAAAGCCCGGAAGCCAGCCGATCAGTGCAACGGCGGCAATTGCCCACCATGCAAGTCCCGACATGTGCAGTGAGCTCCCGAGGCTGTCTACCGCACCCGATATCGTAGGACCAAATCCGCGGGAGATGCTTGCAGAAGACATGGCCACTCCGTTTAGCGTGCCAAGAACCTTTTTGGACGGAGACGAATTGGCCAGGATGATGGCTAATGATGGATACGAGAGCGATTGGAAGGTGACCTTGGCGACAAGCAAGACTACGAGGCCGGGAATGCGAAGCTTGTCGGGCAGGATGGCCAGGTAGGGCGTAAGCAGGTAGAGGACCGGGTAGCACGAAAGGGTGATCCAAAACGTCCGCAGGCTTCCGAGCCTCCTGCTGAGCCATGGGAAGACAATGACCTGAGCAAACATCTGGAGGAAGCCTTGGGCGGCCAGGAAGGCTCCCGTTGTTTGCGTCGACCAGCCAAAGCCGCCCTCAAAGTGAAACGGCAGGTGTTGGGGGTGGCCGGTGGTAACTTTCTTGGTCATGAGGATGGGGAGCAGTTGTTCCAGGGAGATTGTGTGAAAGGCAAGGATGCCGTAGCAGACGACATTGAGGCAGACTTGCTTGGTGAATGCTTGTCGAAAGGTTGGCGCAGCCGCAAGCTCTTTGTCTAGGCAAAACTCGGGCGGCTCCGAAATGGAGGTGCGGGTACTGCACAGCGTGGGCGAGGTATCGGTGCTCTGGTAGGCCTGCGCATTGCCGCCGTGGTTGTGGTCGCTGAGCATCGATCTCATCTCGTCAAGCGAGGCATCCTTGTCGTCAAAGGTTGCATCTGCGTCTCGCTTCCAAAGTTTGCGAAGCAGCCATTGCCCCGCTTCGCGTCCCCGATCCTGGTCGTACTTTCGGTCCTCGTGTGTCTCTTGCAGAAACAAGATGCCGACGGCAAGGCCCAGTACGACGAAGCCAGTGCACACAAGGTTCGGAAGCAGAAACGGATAGCTGTCGAAGATGGTATCCCTGAACATGGGCATTACGTCGGCAGGGCGAGCGAGCAGGCCGCCAAGGGCGCCGCCGATGATGGTGCTACAAAAAAGCGGTCAGCACGGACAAACGCTCGAGGTTAGGAGCAAACCTACCCAAGGCACCATACGAAGGGCATTATCGAATAAGCGCGAGCTGGGGGCAAAAAGTCAGTTTGGATCGTCTCGCTATCCGTCCGTAATTAGCCCGAACTCACGTTGATGTCGCTCGTCTGTGATGAGCTCTGCGACTGTGGTTTGGAGGACGCCGATGTTCCTGCATATCCAAGTTAGCGAGCCTCGAGACGCTAAGCCCACACACGATGACCTCACCCGTTGAGCAATCCTCCGAGGGCGCGGGCAATCAATGCCATTGGCAGACTTGTAGAAAAGCCAAACAGTAGCATGCTCAGCCCCGTACCAAACAATCCTCCCAGGAGCACCCTCTTCCGTCCGATCCGGTCGCTGAGGCGGCCCCAAAAAATGCCGCTGATGCACTCCATAAAGGCAAACGACGAGGTAACCATGCCGGTGTACATTGAAATCCGGGTTGCGCTCTGGCCGCTCAAGAAGGACTCGACCATGAGGTAGGCGTAGGGGAATATGGACATGAAGGCGATTGGCTCGCATATCCGACATAGCGCTAACGTAGTTTAGCAATTGCATCACGCCATGACAGTCAATGGCGGTGATTTACCCAGTATAGCCATCTGTCTTGTGGGAAAGGGTGATTTGTCGCTGCCAATGGCAGATGCGGTGCCATACCGACCCATTGTTGCGAGAGTGTCGGTGCGGAGATGCGTGTGCGCGTTATTGTTGTTGTTGTTGCTGTTGGGTGTAGCGGTGGTATTGTTGTGTTTGTGTGTAGTAGGCGTCGACGAGTTGTTCACGTCAGGTGTGTGTGTGTGTGTGTGTGTGTGTGTTATGACAAAGGGATCGGGTTGGGTTTGTGCATGTGAATTGGACGACGAGACAGACAAGACATGTGCGAGTTGGGCCACAGATTAGTACCTCCCGGGCTTGGAGATTCAGAGTCAGTCTGGCAAAGGACGCGAGCGTCACAGGGTATATAAGGAGCAGCAAGATTTAAGTGGCGTCCTGAAAACGGATAGACCGCTGGGATGAGCAAGGATGGTGGCGGCGGGGAAGGAACGGAGAAGAAGCGGTGATGGCAGTGGGTAAGGATACGTAGTGTGGGCGGATAGGGACAGCTAGGGACCAGCGGAGGGACCAGCGAATGTAAAATGAGTAGCGGATCCGTCATGGGGATTGCTGCTGCTGCTGCTGCTGCTGCTGCAACAAGCAGCTTGTACAACCACTACCACCACTGCCACTACTACCACTACCACTACCGGCCAGCCCGCTCGCCAGCCAGCCAGCCAGCCAGCCAGCCCACAGGCACAATTCGATAAGCGACGACCGGCAGCTGCAGCGTTGGCAAGTCGGCTTGTAGAGCTAGCTAGCTCATTTGTTTGCGAGTCCATGTCACCGGACGCGGCATTGTACAGCAACAGTGCATGCCTCAGCGAGCAGCAGCGACCCCTGAAGAGAGGGACCGGGGGGTTGGGCTGGGGAAGGGGCGTCTCTGGCTCTGGCTCTCTGGGACAAACTGGTTCGGGTTGGGCGGAATCCACGACCTTGGACGAGCTAGAGGCAAGCGAGTAAGGCGGACAAGGGAGAGTTGCAAGAGCGTTGGACGTGGCTCGTAAGAGGAACAGGATCATCAGCGCGTCCCGACTCCCCGGGACCCAAGGCCTCGGCGCTAGTGTGCCCGCAGCCCTCTACCGACGTCCACGGCCCTGAGTCGCGCCAGCAGCAGGGCCCCGGCCAGTGTATGAACTACATACCGGCCGCAGCTGGCCGTGAACATGCCGTAAAGGGAGACTCGGCTGCCTGGCCGCTGCCCCGGCCGACAAATAGGACCTGTTTCCGGCATGGCGCGCAAAAAAGGAAATCAAAGTGGGGAAAAAGAATAACACTGACGGTTTGCTAACATGCCAACCTGCCTAACTGTACTGTAATCTTCGCTGCCCTTCAGCTCAGGGGCCGCCGCCAAACTCACCAGCCCCATCCGAGTCAGAGGATTCGCCGAAGAATTTCGAGAAGGCAGCTTGGGCCACCCAGCGCGGGGCCCTCTTGCTGTCACCGAGGCATCATGACCACCGTCCGTGGCATCATCATCATCATCATCACATCGCGATTGATTGCTCCGACGAACCGCCAAGAGCAGGAAAAATAGCGGTGTACTCTGGCCCCGACGACTCACACACGCACACTCCGCCTCTCTTTTTTGTTTGGGCTGCACGGCAACACCCAACCGGTCACGCGGCCACGGTCGCCGTGCCCGTCGCCTTGCTGCGATACGTAGGTAGGTACGGGTTACCATGCTGTAGACGATGCAGATGCACACGCACACGCACACGTACAGTAGACGCCTGTCATCAGCGCCACAATAATACCAGTCGCTGTCGCTGTCGCGCTCGCTTCGCTTGCGTGGCCAAACGCCGTCGACGACGCAGAGTGTTTCGTGTCCCTTCCCTCAGATGGCGTCCTGGCGGCGTGTGCGTGCGCCGTCTTCATTTGCTGCCCCAGGTATCAAACTTGGCCCACCCCTGTCCACTCAGCCTGGTTTTCGAAGCTTCCCACGACCGCGCCCTGGGCCCGACCGGGTCGCACGACGACGTAGCTTTGGTGCTTGCACCTGTCATTGCCCGTCGCACATCGTGATTGCACTGTTCGCCTCCTAGTCATCGAGACATGGTGGATTACCCCCCCCGGCCCACCATCAGCTGACCCTACCCTACCCTACCCCGACCCTCTTCTCTCTCTAATCCCCCCTCCCCCTCTGCGCGCCCATCTGCGTCGTCGTAGCCGTCGTAGCGTCTGTACTGCTGCCCGTTGTCAGACCGCCCACACGCCAGCATACCAGCACTCGCAGTGGGCCCCCGGACAGACTTCCGGCGCGCGTTGCAAGTGAGGTGTCGCAGCCGTGGAGCGATCCTTTGCTTTTTTGGTCTTGGGGCCTCTTCTCCAAAGTGCGAGCCCTGTCAAAGCATAACGGCTGTTTCGACGCAGCCAGAGTGGGCCGTGGCATAAGCGGCCATGGCGGTGTGGATATCTAAGGCTGGCCTGCAGATTTC
>Ga0265798_10001569_pt1 | contig 35379 bp, 32 predicted proteins | sample P3T30metagenome_FD_192430 | JGI IMG/M metagenome (GOLD analysis project Ga0265798, IMG submission 192430) | Plant litter microbial communities from East Loma Ridge, Irvine, California - P3 T30 | ecosystem: Environmental > Terrestrial > Plant litter > Unclassified | place: USA: California...
TCGTGACTCGACAGACGTCCGATGAGGTTCTGGAAAAGTTTGAGCTGTGCCCGGCGCATGGCGTAACCGATCAGGTCATCCAGTGCGGAGTCCATAGGCAACGACGCCTCGGTAACCTGTGCCGTGGTTGGGCAGAGGGTGGCGATGTCGGATGGCTTGGCCATTGAAAATCCAGTCCTTTTGGGTGGTGAGCAATGTTTCCGGCAGTGTGCCGGTGTTCGCGAGCGAAGGCCATGGGCATTCACAGTTGTGACCAGCATATCCGAATGGAGTGCGGTAAATGTTAATTAAGGTTAATAACAGTTAATTGACATAACTAATTTTCCGGTTTACGTTTGATTCATCTTCCAATCAAAACAAGAGAGCACCACGATGAGCACGTACGAAGGCCGCTGGACCACCGTCAAGGTCGAAATCGAGCAGGGCATTGCCTGGGTCATCCTCAATCGCCCGGAAAAGCGCAACGCCATGAGCCCGACGCTGAACCGGGAAATGATCGATGTGCTGGAAACGCTCGAACAGGATCCTGAAGCCGGCGTGCTGGTCCTGACGGGTGCTGGCGATGCCTGGACCGCCGGCATGGACCTCAAGGAATATTTCCGTGAAGTGGACGCCGGTCCGGAAATCCTTCAGGAAAAGATCCGTCGCGAGGCTTCCCAGTGGCAGTGGAAACTGCTGCGCATGTACGCCAAGCCCACCATCGCCATGGTCAACGGCTGGTGCTTCGGGGGTGGTTTCAGTCCGCTGGTGGCATGCGACCTGGCGATCTGTGCCGATGAGGCCACTTTCGGTCTTTCGGAAATCAACTGGGGCATTCCGCCGGGCAATCTGGTCAGCAAAGCCATGGCCGATACCGTGGGCCATCGTCAGTCGCTGTACTACATCATGACCGGCAAGACTTTCGATGGCCGCAAGGCTGCGGAAATGGGCCTGGTCAACGAAAGCGTGCCCCTGGCGCAACTGCGTCAGGTGACCATCGATCTGGCGCTCAATCTGCTGGAGAAGAACCCGGTCGTGCTGCGCGCCGCCAAACATGGCTTCAAGCGTTGCCGCGAACTCACCTGGGAGCAGAACGAGGATTACCTGTACGCCAAACTCGATCAATCGCGTCTGCTGGACAAGGAAGGCGGTCGCGAGCAGGGCATGAAACAGTTCCTCGACGACAAGAGCATCAAGCCTGGCCTGCAGGCCTACAAGCGCTGACTCGAATCCGGCATGGCCCGCTATGCCGGATGATCTGTTGAAGCTAATGTGATCAAACGCTGCACTGTATTCCCGATAAATAGAATAAAGAGGAATCATCATGCTGGACGTGCCCCTGCTGATCGGCGGCCAGTCGTGCCCCGCCCGCGACGGACGTACTTTCGATCGTCGCAATCCCGTGACGGGCGAAGTGGTTTCGCGCGTCGCCGCAGCCACCCTTGAAGACGCAGATGCCGCGGTCGCCGCCGCTCAGGCTGCGTTTCCGGCCTGGTCAGCAATGGCACCAGGTGAGCGTCGTGCCCGCCTGATGCAGGCGGCCGAGCAATTGCAGGCGCGCAGCGCCGAATTCATTGCTGCAGCGGGCGAGACCGGTGCGATGGCCAACTGGTATGGCTTCAATGTCCATCTGGCGGCCAACATGCTGCGTGAAGCCGCGTCGATGACGACCCAGATCAATGGCGAGATCATTCCCTCGAACGTGCCCGGCAACTTTGCCATGGCCCTGCGCCAACCATGTGGTGTGGTGCTGGGCATTGCACCGTGGAACGCGCCGGTGATTCTGGCCACACGCGCCATCGCCATGCCGCTGGCCTGCGGCAATACCGTGGTGCTCAAGGCCTCCGAACTGAGCCCGGCCGTGCATCGCCTGATCGGTCAGGTGCTGCAGGACGCGGGACTGGGCGACGGGGTGATCAATGTAATCAGTAACGCACCGGCCGATGCGCCCGCCATCGTTGAGCGGCTGATCGCCAACCCGGCGGTGCGTCGGGTCAATTTCACCGGTTCCACTCATGTGGGACGCATTATCGCCGAACTCTCGGCCCGTCATCTGAAACCGGCCTTGCTGGAACTGGGCGGCAAGGCCCCGTTTCTGGTGCTGGATGATGCCGATCTGGACGCTGCCGTAGAGGCGGCTGCATTCGGTGCCTACTTCAATCAGGGCCAGATCTGCATGTCCACCGAACGCCTGATCGTAGACCGCAAAGTAGCCGATGCCTTTGTCTCGAAACTGGCGGCCAAGATCGAAACGCTGCGGGCAGGTCCTCCGGACGACAGTACGTCTGTGCTGGGTTCACTGGTCGATGTCGACGCGGGAACGCGTATCAAGGCGTTGATCGACGACGCCGTAAGCCAGGGCGCAAAACTGATTGCTGGCGGACAGCTCAAGGGCAGCATCCTGCAGCCCACCTTGCTGGACGCGGTCACTGACAGCATGCGTCTGTACCGCGAAGAATCCTTCGGGCCGGTTGCGGTGCTGATTCGTGGAGAAGGGGACGAGGAGCTGCTGCGCCTGGCCAACGACTCGGAATTTGGCCTGTCGGCGGCGATTTTCAGTCGCGACACCACTCGCGCTCTGGCACTGGCGCAGCGGGTCGAGTCGGGCATTTGCCATATCAACGGTCCCACTGTTCAGGACGAGGCGCAGATGCCGTTTGGTGGGGTCAAGTCCAGTGGTTATGGCAGTTTCGGCGGCAAGGCATCGATCGAGCACTTCACTCAGTTGCGTTGGGTGACGTTGCAAAACGGGCCGCGGCACTACCCGATCTGAACCGTTCACGTTGGCGCGGGCGGCCTTGTTTGGAGGCGTCGGTGCCGATCAGTCAGGCACAACAATAACAAGGCCGCAGCCAGCCGCTGCCACGCCCACCACGAACTGCCGTGCGGTTCGGTGTGCGCGTGCCTTGACGGAGAGACGCTCGTGAGTTCCGAACCAAGATCCTCAACGCCGCATACCGAAGTCAATCCGCCACGCTACCGTCAGGTGAGCATTGGTCATCCTGCCGTTGAAGTGCGCGAAGAGCGGGGCGTCCTGCATATGCGCTCGCTTGAACCGCTGGCCGAGTTGCCCAGGCGCTTGCTTGACCGGTTGGTGCATTGGGCCGATGTGCGTCCACAACAGACCTTCGTCGCCGCCCGCGATAGCCTGGGTGGCTGGCGCACGGTCAGCTATGCCGAGATGCTGGACAGCGTGCGCGCCATTGCCCAGAGCCTGCTTAAATATGGGCTGTCGGCCGAAAAGCCGCTGGCGCTGCTTTCGGGTAACGACATCGAACATCTGCAGATCGCACTGGGGGCGATGTACGCCGGCATTCCCTACTGCCCGGTGTCGCCTGCCTACTCGGTGCTGTCTCAGGATTACGCTAAGTTGCGCCACGTTTGCGGCGTGTTGCGGCCGGGTCTGGTATTCGTCAGCGATGCTGCGCCTTTCCAGCGTGCCATCGACGCGGTTATTCCCGCCGATACGCCAGTCATCACCGTGCGTGGTCAGCTTGCCGGGCGATCCCAGGTCCGATTCGACAGCCTGCTGGTGCAACCCGGCGGCGCCGAAGCCGAGGCTGCATTCGACGCCACCGGGCCGGACAGCATCGCCAAGTTTCTGTTTACCTCAGGGTCCACCAAGCTGCCCAAGGCCGTTGTCACGACCCAGCGCATGCTCTGCGCCAACCAGCAAATGCTGCTCCAGACCTTTCCGGTGTTTGGCGAAGAACCTCCGGTGCTGGTGGACTGGCTGCCGTGGAATCATACCTTTGGTGGCAGCCATAACGTCGGCATCGTGCTCTACAACGGTGGCACCTTCTATCTGGACAATGGCAAACCCACGGTTCAGGGCTTCGCTGAAACCCTGCGCAACCTCAAGGATATCTCGCCGACGGCCTACCTGACCGTGCCCAAGGGCTGGGAGGAACTGGTCAACGCGCTGGAGCAGGACGCCGAGCTGCGCGACCGATTTTTCTCGCGTATGAAACTGTTCTTCTTCGCCGCCGCCGGGCTCTCACAAAGCATCTGGGACCGGCTCGACCGGGTTGCCGAGCTGCATTGTGGTGAGCGCATCCGCATGATGGCCGGGCTGGGCATGACCGAGGCCGCGCCGTCCTGCACCTTTACCACCGGGCCGCTGTCCATGGCCGGTTACATCGGCCTGCCAGCGCCGGGTTGTGAAGTACGACTGGTGCCGGTGGACGGCAAGCTGGAGGGCCGCTTTCGTGGGCCGCACATCATGCCGGGCTACTGGCGCTCGCCGCAGCAGACCGCCGAGGTGTTCGACGAAGACGGCTTTTACTGCTCCGGTGACGCGATAAAACTCGCCGACCCGACAGCGCCAGAGTTGGGTCTGATGTTCGATGGCCGTCTGGCGGAGGATTTCAAATTGTCGTCCGGGGTGTTTGTCAGCGTCGGCCCGATGCGCAACCGCGCGGTACTCGACGGCTCGCCCTATGTGCAGGATGTGGTCATCGCCGCGCCAGATCGGGAATGCCTGGGCGCGCTGGTGTTCCCGAGGCTGCACGACTGTCGCCAACTGTCGGGGCTGAGTGCCGATGCCAGTGATGCCGAGGTCCTGACCAGCGCACCGGTTCGCCAGTGGTTCTCTGACTGGCTGGCTCGCTTGAACCGTGATGCCACCGGCAACGCCAGTCGTCTTGAATGGATCAGCCTGCTGGTCGAGCCCGCATCGATTGACCGTGGAGAAATCACCGACAAGGGCTCGATCAACCAGCGTGCCGTGTTGCAGTGGCGCGCAGCGATCGTCGATGCACTGTATCGCGGCGAGGAACCCGACGTGCTGCGTGCCGGCCCTTTGAAATGAACGGGCAGTATTCGGCCTTCAACGACGTGGCGATCATCGAGTCGGTGCGCACGCCGTGGATCGACCTAGGCGGCGCGCTGGCGCAGGTGTCGCCGATCGATCTGGGCATAAAGGTCGGCCGTGAGGTCCTGGCTCGGGCCGCTATCAAGGCGGAGCGGGTCGATACCGTGCTGGCCGGATCAATGGCGCAGGCCAGTTTTGACGCCTACCTGCTGCCCAGGCATATCGGTCTGTACAGCGGCGTGGCGCAGAGCGTTCCGGCACTGGGCGTGCAGCGCATCTGTGCGACCGGTTTCGAACTGTTGCGTCAGGCGGCTGTGCACGTCGGTGCAGGCGGACAGCTCGCGCTGTGTGTCGCAGCTGAATCCATGTCGCGCAATCCGATTGCCGCCTACACCCATCGCGACGGATTTCGCCTGGGCGCTGGTGTTCAGTTCAAGGATTTTCTCTGGGAAGCGCTGCACGACCCGGCGCCGGGCATGGACATGATCGCCACCGCCGACCACCTTGCACGGCGCCACGGTCTTACTCGTGAGCAAGTGGATGGCTACGCGCTCTTGAGCCATGGGCGAGCGCATCAGGCTCAGGTCAGCGGCCGGTTTGGCACAGAGATCGTGGCCGTCACGCCCGAGCAGTTCGTGCTGGACGGTTATCAGCCCAGAGCCATCGAGTTGCCGCGCGGCGTGGACAGCGTGTCGCAAGACAGCCATCCACGCGCTACTGATATGGCGGCGCTGTCGAGGCTGCGCTCCATCCATGCCGACGGTGTACAGACCGCAGGCAACAGTTGCGCGGTGGTCGACGGCGCAGCGGCAGCGCTGGTGGGCAGGGCGTCGGAAACGGACGGTCCGGTTCTGGCGCATCTGCTGGCCAGCGCCGTGGTGGGCGTGCCTCCTGAATTCATGGGCATCGGCCCGGCCCCGGCCATTCAGTTGCTGTTGCAGCGCAGCGGCTTGAGGCTCGCCGATATCGGGCGCCTGGAAATCAACGAAGCGCAGGCCGCTCAGGTGCTCGCCGTTGTCCAGACACTGGAGCTCGATAGGGATCGTTTGAATGTCCACGGCGGATCGCTTGGCCTTGGGCATCCGCTGGCTGCAACCGGGCTGCGGCTGGTCATGACGTTGGCTCGCCAGTTGCGCGAAGAAAACCTGCGGTATGGCATTGTCGCTGCCTGTATCGGCGGCGGGCAGGGCATGGCATTGTTGATCGAGAATCCTGCGTTTGAGGGCTAGCGTTTCCACGACCCATAGAACCTGCTCAAACAACCCGGCCAAGGCCTGCAGGCCCCGGTTTCTATGGCGCTTATCATACCTTTATATAGCTTGACCAAACGCTGGCGAAGCGCGAATCTCGCAGGCTCAGACAACACGGATTGCATCCATGCGTACCCTCGCCGAACTCTCTTTCGATTTTATCTGGCATTTGATGTTCACGGATGAGGATCAGCTCGAGCAGGATCTGGCTGTGCGCATGCTTGAGAACACGTGTGACCATCTGATGAAGATGTCGGATGAAGAGAGAAGGGCGTTCATCACCGTGGCAATCGAACGTCGCGCCATCTGGCTGGCAAACGCAAACGCTCGTTCGTCCAGGCAGCGCGTTGCTGACGAACAGAAGCAGTTTCTCGAGGATGTGATATCCGGTCAGTTCTTCAGTCAGTTCGAAGAGCCGACGGTCCCCGACGACCATGACCGTGTCGTGCCTATCCGCAGCTATCGAAAAGGCGGCCAGCGCTAGTCTGGCCGCTGCTTGCCCGATCAGTTCGCTCCGCCTTCAGGCAGCTTTGCAACCACCTTGATCTCGAATTCAAAGCCATAAAGCCAAGTGACGCCAACGGCGGTGACGGTCGGATAGGGTGCCTGCCCCCAGTACTGCGGCACGACTGTGTTCCAGATGTGCTCGAATTTCTTCTCCGGATCGACGATGAATAAGGTGACGTCCTGTACATCGCTGAATGTGCATCCGGCCGCCTCCAGCACGGCATTCAGGTTGCGAAACGCGAGTTGCACCTGCTTGTCTGGATCGGGTTCCGGCGAGCCGTCCTCGCGACTGCCGACCTGACCGGAAACAAACAGAAGACCATTGGCACGCACCGCTGGCGAATAGCGGTTGCGTTCATAAAGGGCCTGGCGGCCTGTCGGGAATACCACGTCACGCTGTGTCATGAGCTTTCTCCATCCAAAGGTCGTAGTGACCTGTCATTCAAGATGGATCGACTTTAGGCGCTTGCAGTGGCCGGATAAACGCGCAACTGTAGTCATCACTGTTTGGTAATCCCAAACAATCAGGCATAAACACGGGGCGAGAATGGATCGGTTCGATGCGATGCAGGCGTTTGCGCGAGTGGTGGAGACTGGCAGCTTCACCAAGGCCGCCGGCACGTTGCACATGAGCAAGACCAGCGTGACGCAACTGGTGCAGCAACTTGAGGCCCGTCTGCGGGTCAAGCTGCTCAATCGCACCACGCGCAAGGTCAACGTCACGGCGGATGGCGCTGCGTATTACGAGCGTGTGATACAGCTGCTGGCAGACATGGACGATGCCGAGACCAGTCTGTCCAGTGCTGCGGCATTGCCTCGGGGCCGACTACGGGTGGACGTACCCAGTCCCTTCGCCAGCCTGCTGCTGATGCCGGCATTGCCTGCCTTTCACGCGCGCTATCCCGACATCCAGATCGACTTGGGGGCCAGTGACCGGGTCGTCGATCTGGTTCGAGAGAACGTCGACTGTGTGCTGCGTGGCGGAGAGATCACTGATCAGTCGCTGATTGCACGACGGGTCGGGGATCTGCGGCTGGGCATTTACGCGACGCCCGGCTATCTGCAGCGCATGGGAACGCCGGACCATCCGAAGGACCTCGAGAACTCGCATCACCGGATTGTCGGTTATCTGTGGGCGCGCACCGGCAAGGCGCTGCCTTGCGCCATGCATCGTGGTGAGGAAAGCGTGCATGTCCACGGTCGTTACGTATTGGCGGTGGACGACGGCAATGCCTATCTGGCTGCCGGGCTGGCAGGAATGGGTGTCATCTGGCTTCCCGACTACATGGTCCGGCCTCACCTTGGCAGTGGTGATCTGGTGCCGCTGTTCGAAGACTGGCGTATGGACTCGATGCCGATGTACGTAGCGTTTCCGCCGAACCGGCATGTCAGCGCCAAGGTCCGGGCCTTCATCGATTGGGTTGCGGAACTGATGGCCGAGCATGCCCCGGTCAATGCGCGTTAACGGCGCGCCGACAGCTGTTGCGGGGCCAGAAAGGCGTCGTGAAAGTACTGACGAAACGCCTGCATCGCCGGACTGAACGCGCGCTCGCGATGCCAGGCGAGGCCCACGCTCATGGGCGTAACCTTGTCGGTCACCGTGATGGTTTCGATGCGTTTGCCTTCCAGCGACCAGGGCCGATGCACCAGATCCGACAGAATGGCCACGCCGCTGCCGTTGGCGACCATGCTGCGCACCGCCTCGACCGAGCTGGTGCGCACCCGCACGTTGGGTTTCTGGAGGGCCATGTCCCAATAGCGCATCGCACTCTGCTCCGCTTCATCGACGGTGAGCAGGATATACGGCTCTTTGGCCACATCCGCGAGGCTCACCACATCACGCTGGCACAACGGATGATGGCTGGGCAGCCACAGGCGACGCTCGGAATTGAACAGCGTTTCGGAAACGATATCCGGATGAGTGATGTTCTCGGTGAGCACCACCGCCATGTCGAAACAGCCCTCCAGCAAACCCTGTTCGATGGCCTGACGTTCCTGCTCATGGACCTGAATGGATACGTCCGGATGCCAGTGTTCCAGCCGTTGCAGGTGGTGGGGCAGGAAATAGCCTATCACCGTGTAACTCGCGGCCAGGCGCAGCAGTCCGCTGGCGCGCACGTCAGGCAGCGGGCTGTTCAAGGCATCGTCGACGCTGCGCAGGATCACATAGGCACGGTTGAGAAAATGCCGTCCGGCGTCAGTCAGCGTCATGCCCTGTGCCGAACGCTGGAACAGCAGACTGCCCAGAATGTGCTCCAGCTCCTTGATTGCTGTGGTCACCGCGGACTGGGAAATGTTCAGGTGGATGGCCGCCTGGGATATCTGGCCGATCTCTGCAGTGGCGACAAAATAGCGAATCTGGCGAAGGGTGAGGGACATCGTCTTTCCTTCAGGCAGGCCATCTGATTTATAGATAAAGGGTTATCTGTTAATAGATCTACCCAAGGGGTCGGGAGAAATCTAACGTTGTCTGCGTCAGATCGCAATTTCATGTCAGGAGGGTGCGACATGCGGACAGTCGATTTCAATTCGGACATGGGTGAGAGTTTCGGTGCCTGGACCATCGGTGATGGCGTGGACACCGAACTCATGAAATTCATCAGCTCAGCCAATGTGGCCACCGGCTTTCATGCGGGCGACCCCGGCACCATGCGTCGTACGGTCGAGCAGGCCAAGCGTCTTGGAGTTGCCGTCGGGGCGCATCCGGGGTTTCACGACCTGGTCGGGTTCGGCCGGCGTCATATTCAGGCTCCGGCGCAGGAACTGGTGGACGACATGCTCTACCAATTGGGCGCCTTGAGAGAGATCGCTCGTGCGCAGGGCGTAACGCTGCAACATTTCAAACCCCACGGTGCGCTTTACATGCACCTGGCCCGTGACGAGGAAGCGGCCCGTTTGCTGGTCGAAAACCTGCAGCGCGTAGAGCCTGCGTTGTTGCTTTACTGCATGCCAGGTTCGGTCATCTGCAGAGTCGCGCAGGAACTGGGGCAGCCGGTCATCCGTGAGTTCTACGCCGACCGCGCTTACGATCTCAGCGGCTCGATTGTCTTTACCCGAAACGTGCAGGCTTACGATCCGGCAAAAGTGGCGGCGCGGGTGCTGCGTGCCTGTCAGGAAGGCGTGGTGCCGACCGTCGAGGAAGAGGATCTGTCCATCGAGTTCGACTCCATCTGCCTGCACAGCGACACGCCAGGTGCGCTGGATCTGGCCGAAGCCACACGCAGGGCGCTGGACAATGCCGGTATTCTGGTGAAAGCGCCCCGATAAACCTGCAAGGACACCGGCACACAGATGCCGGATCCCGTTACCGTTTGCCTGCCGTTCTCCAACCCATCCAAGAGGAACAGACATGGCCGACTATCAATCCAGCGGAGGGCGGGCATGAACGATCCGATTCGCTACAGTTTCGGTGCCGACGAACACCTGTTTGCCGAGGTCAGCGAAAGCATGTCGCTGGAAGCCTTCTTCAAGGGCATGGCGGTGACCCGTGCTGTGGAACGTCTGCAACTGGACGGCGTGCTGGACGTGTGTCTGGCCAATGCTTCATTCCAGATCCGCTTCGATCCGGACCGGATTGCGCCCCATGCGTTGCTCGATGCCGTCAGAACCGCAGAGGCAGGTGCGGTCGCAGAGCGCACGCTGCAGACCCGCATCATCGAGATTCCGGTGCTTTATAACGATCCCTGGACCCACGAGACCCTGATGCGCTTTCGCGACCGTCATCAGGACTCGAGCGGCACGGACCTGGAGTACGCCGCACGGATCAACAATCTGGCCGACGTCGACGCTTTCATTGCCGCTCATAGCGGCGCGCCGTGGTTCGTGTCGATGGTGGGCTTCGTGGCCGGGCTGCCGTTCATGTTTCAGATGGTCGAGCGCGAGCGTCAGTTGCAGGTTCCCAAATACCTGCGTCCGCGCACCGACACGCCGAAACTGACCCTCGGTCACGGCGGCTGCTTTGGCTGTATCTACTCGGTGCGCGGCGCAGGCGGCTACCAGATGTTCGGCGTCACGCCAGCCCCGATCTACGACCCGCAGCAACAATTGGCGTATCTGAAAGAGCACATGGTGTTTTTCAGACCCGGCGATATCGTTCAGTTCAAGCCCATCGATCGTGAGGCGTACGACCTTGCTGTTGCCGAAGTGGACGCAGGTCGATTCGATCTGCGCATCCGTCCGGTCGAGTTCTCTCTCGATAGCTTTCTCGCCGACCCGGCCGGTTATCCGGCTTCGCTGCAGGAGGTGCTGGCATGATCAAGGTACTTAAACCGGGATTGGCGACTTCAGTTCAGGATCTGGGCCGCGAAGGGTATTACCACCTGGGCATTCCGCCTTCCGGCGCACTGGACCAATATGCGCTCAGCGCTGCCAACCAATTGGTCGGCAATCCGCCGGGCGCTGCGGGTCTGGAATGCACGCTGGTAGGGCCTGAACTGGAATTTCAGTCCGACGCATTGGTCGCGGTGTGCGGCGCGCACATGACGCCCCGTCTCGACGGGGTCGATATGCACCACGACACGGCATTCGCGGTGAAAGCGGGGCAAGTGCTGCGTTTCGATTTTCCCAAGGACGGCGCTCGCGCTTATGTGGCGGTGGCAGGCGGTATCGATGTGCCTATGGTGCTGGGCAGTCGCTCGACCTACACGTTGGGCGCGCTGGGCGGTTTTGAAGGGCGACGTCTGGCTGCCGATGATCAACTGGCAATCGGTGTACCCAGTGGCAAAGGCCGGGCGGGAGCCAGTCTACCGATGGCCTTGCGTCAGTCGCTGGGCGGTGAGGTGTATCTGCGCGTGGTGCCGGGGCTGTACTACGAGCGCCTGACGGAGTATGCGGCGACCAGCTTTTTTTCCGAATCCTGGACGGTGGGTTCCGAGGCAGACCGCATCGGCTATCGCTTCAAAGGCGGCAAGGCGCTGACCTTCCAGCCACGCGAGCAACCGTTTGGCGCTGGCTCCGATCCCTCCAACATTGTCGACAGTTGTTATCCGATCGGTTCGATTCAGGTGCCGGCCGGGCTGGAACCCATCGTGCTGCATCGCGACGCGGTGTCCGGCGGCGGCTACGCAATGATCGGCACGGTGATCAGCGCCGACCTCGACCTGATCGGGCAGATGCAGCCCAATCAGAAGGCGCGTTTCGTGGCCGTCACCCTTGAAGACGCCTTGCAGGCTCGCAAGTCGTACAAAAAGAAGCTGGCGTGCCTGAGCCGGCTATTTGAATCCTGACGCGTAGGGTGTTCCGGGCGGCCGGTTTAGTATCGCCGGCCTTGCCCAGCTGAAGCAGGAACGTCTCAAGACAATTTTTCGGCCTGGACGAGCATCGTCGCCCGGCAGGCTTCGAGTATTTCGTCTGCCAGTTTCGAATCGTTCGGCACGGCGCGTGACAACATGATCGCGCCCACCGCATGGGCCAGCATGTCCAGCAGCGCTGCCCGTGATGCCTTGGGGTCCGCTTCCTGCGCCGCCGCATCAGGAGCCATGTTTTTCAGCAACTGTTCAATGCCGTTGGCGAAGGCGTTTTTGACGTCGTCGGACTGGCGCGATGCGTCGCCGCCGAGAGCGGCCATTGTGCAGCCGGTCGCAACGTCATCGCGATGTTCCCGGCTCAGGTAGTACTCAAGGAAGCGGGCAGGGCTGACGTCCGCCGACTGTTCCACGATTTTCGACATGCTGCAGGCAGCCGCTTCAGCCATCAGGTCGGACTTGGACCCGAAGTGCTTGTAGAACCCGCCATGGGTGAAGCCTGCAGCGGCCATCAGGTCCGCCACTCCCACCCCGTCATACCCGTGCTCGCGAAACTGCACCGATGCCGTTTCGACAATGTGCGCGCGGTTCGCTTGCGCCTGCGCTTTGGTGACCCTCATGAGATGCCTCTATGTGTATGCGATCCAATATGCCCGCACTATAGCATTGATGTTAACCGTCATTAAAGTTGTTGACGAATAAGATGCTGGTCATCATCATTGTGGCAAGTCCAGGCGACCATCGCTTGGGCACCTCAATGATTCTTTCTGCAAGAGAGCACTCCCATGACCGCACTTCCTTCTGTTCTCATCACTGGCGCATCCACCGGCATCGGCGCTGTGTACGCCGATCGTTTTGCACGTCGCGGTCACGATCTGGTGCTGGTCGCCCGTGACAAGGCGCGCATGGACATTCTCGCGGCCCGTCTGCGTGAAGAACACGGCGTCGCCGTCGATGTGCTGCAGGCTGACCTGACCCGCAACGACGACGTGGCCGCCGTCGAGACACGTCTGCGCGATGACGCCCGCATCGGCGTGCTCATCAATAACGCCGGTGTTGCCCAAAGCGGTGGTTTTCTGGATCAGACGTCCGCCAGCATTGATCAACTGGTCACCCTCAACATCACGGCTCTGACCCGACTGGCCAACGCCATCGCGCCACGGCTGGTGCAGGCGGGAGAGGGCGCTATCGTCAACATCGCCTCCGTCGTCGGTCTTGCACCGGAGTTCGGCATGTCGATCTATGGCGCGACCAAGGCGTTCGTTGTGTTCCTGTCCCAGGGCATGAGCCTGGAACTGGCGGAGAAGGGTGTCTACGTGCAGGCCGTGCTGCCCGCCGCCACCCGTACCGAGATCTGGGAGCGCGCCGGTATCGACATCAACACGCTGCCGGACATCATGGAAGTGCACGACCTGGTGGATGCGGCGCTGGTCGGCTTTGACCGCCGTGAGCCGATCACCATCCCGCCGCTGCGTGACGATGCCCGCTGGGATGCACTGCAGGCTGCGCGTCAGGCTCTGCTCGGCGAAATTCGCCAGGCCGAGGTCGCGCAGCGTTATCAGACCGCTTCCTGATGCCTCGCGCCGGGAAGACCGCGCATTCCATTTGCCAGTCATCACCACATGAGTAAACAGCCATGAAGTTTCGTCATCTCGCGGCCATGAGCGCCATTGTGTTCTGGGCGCTTGCCGTTGCCTGGATGTTGATGCCTGCGCAGATGCTGGCGAATTGGGGAGTCGGTTTTTCCAGCGAGGCCGGGCTGGTGAGCCGTCGTGCAGCCGCTTTGTACCTGGGCCTGGGCGTGATGCTCTTTCTGGCCAGAAACGCTGCGCCTTCTGTGGCCCGTTCGGCGTTGGTCACAGGTTTTGTCACGGCCTGCCTGACCCTCGCCGCACTTGGTGTATTCGAACTGCTATCGGGGCATGCGAATCCGGGAATTCTGGCGGCGGTGGCGATCGAAGTGCTGTTTTCGGTGGCCTTCCTGTTCGTCCAGCGCCGTGAAAGACACCTCGCGCAATAAGCAGCCGAGCCATTTTGTATTCAATGAGAATTGAACACCCATGAAAGCATTCATCATCGACCGGTATGGAAAGAAGGACGTCGGTCGGATTGGCGAGAGGCCCGATCCTGGCATCGGACCAAAAGACGTATTGATCCAGGTTCATGCGGCCGGTGTGAACATGCTGGACGTCAAGATCCGCAACGGCGAATTCAAACCGATCCTGCCTTACAAACTGCCTTTGGTGCTGGGCAACGATGTGGCGGGCATCGTGCTGGCCGTCGGGCCAGACGTCAAAGACTTCAAGCCTGGCGATGAGGTATATGCGCGGCCCGAGGAGGAACGCATGGGCAGTTTTGCGGAGTTGATCTGCCTGCGCGAAGATTCCATCGCGCTCAAACCTGCGCACCTCACCATGGTGCAGGCGGCATCCGTTCCGTTGGTGGCGCTGACCGCCTGGCAAGTGCTGGTGAAAACCGCAAGGGTGCAGGCAGGCCAGCGGGTATTGATACACGCAGGTTCTGGTGGCGTCGGCACCATTGCCATCCAGCTCGCGAAACACCTGGGCGCCTTCGTTGCGACCACGACCAGCACTGCTAATGTCGAGTGGGTCAAGGCGTTGGGCGCCGACGTGGTGATTGACTACAAGACTCAGAACTTTGAAAGCGTTTTGCAGGGCTATGACGTGGTGCTGAACAGCCTGGGCACCGACGAACTGGAAAAATCGCTCAAGGTGCTCAAGCCGGGCGGTCATCTGATCTCCATTTCCGGTCCGCCCACACCGCAGTTTGCTGAAGAACAGAAACTGAACGGAGTGCTGAAGCAGGTGATGCGCCTGTTAAGTTATGGCATCCGCAGAAAGGCCCGCAAACACGGTATTGCCTACAGTTTCGTGTTCATGCGCGCGAGCGGCGCCCAGCTCAAGGAAATCACCCGATTGATCGAAGCAGGGATCATCAAGCCGATTCTGGACCGTACCTTTGCGTTCCAGCAGACCGCCGAGGCGCTGGCGTATGTCGAGCAGGGAAGGGCCAAGGGCAAAGTCGTGGTGCAGCTAAGGTGATCAGGCCCCGGAGAACGGGGCCTTCAGACTTGCCTGTCTCTCAATAGCGCGGCTTCACAGCCTTCCATTCCGGTTTGTATTTCTGCATCTGCTTCACGTCGTCGCGCTGGCGGATGCCGCAGCTCAGGTACTGGTCGTTTAGCTTGCCGAGCTGGTCATAATCCAGTTCCAGCCCAAGACCCGGTTCGCGAGTGAGTTTTACGCAACCGTCGACGATGGGCAACTTGCCGCCCTTGATGACTTCCTCGTCCGGCTCCTGCCATGGGTAATGCGTGTCGCAGGCGTAGTCGAGGTTGGGCACGGAGGCGGCCACGTGGGTCATGGCCATGAGGCTGATGCCCAGATGCGAGTTGGAGTGCATCGATACGCCCAGTCCGAACGTGTCGCACATTTTCGCCAGTGCCTGTGTGTCGCGCAGTCCGCCCCAGTAGTGATGGTCGGCCAGCACGATCTGCACGCTGTTCAACGCAACGCTGCGGCGGAATTCGTCGAAGTCGGTGACCACCATGTTGGTCGCCAGCGGCAGGCCGGTGCGTTTGTGCAACTCGGACATGCCGTCCAGACCCGGCGTCGGATCTTCGTAGTACTGCAGGTCGTCGCCCAGCAGTTCGGCCATGCGGATCGAGGTTTCCAGCGACCAGTTGCCGTTGGGGTCGATGCGCAACGGATAGCCGGGGAAGGCTTTCTTCAGGGCCTTGATGCAGGACACTTCGTGCGCCGGGTCCAGCGCGCCCGCCTTGAGCTTGATGCTCTTGAAGCCGTAAGCCTCGATCATGCGCCGCGCCTGAGCGACGATCTGTTCCTCGCTCAGCGCTTCGCCCCAGCTGTCCGGTGCGTAAGGCGAATCGGCGTGCTGCGCGTACTTGAAGAACAGGTACGCACTGAACGGCACTTGATCGCGAACCGCGCCACCGAGCAGATCCACCAGCGGTACATTGATCGAACGCGCCTGCAGGTCAAGAAATGCCACTTCGAACGCCGAGTAAGCGTTGCTGACGGCTTTGCTGGCGTGAGAGCCGGGCGCCAGTTCAGCACCCGCCAGACTGGCCGGTTTGTGGGCCGCCACAGTGGCCTGAACGATGCTGCGCAACTGGCTGAGATTGAACGGATCTAGGCCGATCAGCTGGTTCTGCACCTGCTGCTGAATCGCCAGTGCCGGGGCATCGCCATAGCTTTCACCCAGACCGATGTAACCATTGTCGCTTTCGATTTCGATGATCGAGCGCAGGGCAAAGGGTTCGTGTATGCCGCTGGCATTGAGCAGGGGCGGATCGCGAAAGGCGATGGGGGTGACGGTGACACGAATGATTTTCAAAGGACTGTCTCCCGGTTGATCAGGGTTTGATGCTGGAGTGGGTGCCGAGCGGGGCGGTCGCCTGCGAGGTCGCCGCCTCAGCCCTGGACGGGCGGCGCGCATCACCTCGCGGGGTGGTGCGGGCGAAGAAGATCACGATGGCCGCCAGCAGCGAGGTGGCCGCAAGCCCGTACAGACCGCCTTGAATGGAACCGGTGGTCTGCTCCAGAAAACCGAACGCGGTAGGGGCAACGAAGCCGCCCAGGTTGCCGATGGAGTTGATCAGTGCAATGACTGCGGCGGCGATGCGGGCATCCAGATAACCCTGTGGAATCGGCCAGAACAGCGCCGACGCAGCCTTGAAGCCAATCGCGGCAAAGCAGATGGCGACGAAGGCAAAGACCGGCCCGCCGGTGGTGGACATGAACATGCCGAACGCAGCGATCACCAGCGTCACGGCCACCCACGCCTGCTGATGCTTGAAGCGCGCAGCCAGAGCAGCGAAACCGTACATGGCGACAATTGAGATGAGCCACGGCACCGAGTTGAACAGCCCGACCTCGAAGTCGCTCAGGCTGCCCATCTTGCGAATCATGCTCGGCAGCCAGAACGTGGCGCCGTAGATGGTCAGGGCGACAGAGAAGTAGATGAAGCAGAACAGGATGATCTGCCGATCCGCCAGCAGCTTGAACACTGAAGGGCGGACGGTTTGCGTGGCTTCCCGAGCGCGCTGCTCCTCGGCGATGGCGTTGACCAGCGTGGTCTTTTCTTCCTCGGTCAGCCATTTGGCTTCATGAGGGTGCGACTGCAGCCAGAACCAGACGAACCCGCACAGCACAATCGAGGCGAAACCTTCGATCAGAAACATCCATTGCCAGCCATGCAGGCTCAAGCCGCTGATGCCCAGCAACGCACCGGACAGCGGCCCGGAAATCACCGAGGCGATGGCCGAACCGCTCAGAAACAACGCCATGGCCTTGCCGCGGTCACTGGCAGGCAGCCATTGGGTGAAGTAATAGATGATCCCGGGAAAGAAACCCGCCTCAGCGGCGCCGAGCACGAAACGCAGCACGTAGAAGCTGGTTTCGCCCTGAACGAAGGCCATGGCCATGGCGGCCGCGCCCCAGGTAAACATGATGCGGGTCAGCCAGGCGCGAGCGCCGTAGCGTTGCAGCAGCATGTTGGAAGGCACTTCAAACAGCGCATAGCCGACAAAGAACAGACCGGCGCCCAGCCCGTAGGCCGCTGCGCCGATGCCCAGATCGGTTTCCAGATGGCTGCGCACAAAGCCGATGTTGACGCGGTCGATGTAATTGACGATGAACATCACCACGAACAGCGGCAGCACGTGGCGTTTCACCTTGCTGGCCGCACGGGCAAGCACCGTGGGGTCCGAAGCATGAGGGACGGTATTCAAGAGGCAACTCCCATTCATTGTTTTTTTGGGGATGAGCCGATCATGGACGCTGGGATTATTCCCGTCTAATCTAGATATTGATTTGATTGATACCTGGAATGAATCAATGTTCGAGCTGGCCCAACTGCGCTGTTTCACCACCGTCGCCACGGAATTGAATTTTCGAAGAGCGGCCGAGCGACTGAACATGACTCAGCCGCCGCTGAGCCGACAGATCCAGTTGCTGGAGCACAATCTGGGCGTGGAGTTGTTCACGCGCAGCACCCGCAGCGTGGCCCTGACTGCCGCAGGGCGGGCATTTTTCATTGAGGCGCAGACACTGCTGGAGCGCGCCCAGCAGGCGGCCATTTCGGCCCGGCGCTTTGCCGAAGGTGATATCGGCTCGGTGACGATCAGCTTCGTGGGCAGCGCGGTGTACGAATTCCTGCCCAAGGTGATCGCCGAGGCGCGTCTCAACCAGCCTCAGGTCAAGATATCCCTCACCGAGATGAACACCTACCAGCAGCACGAAGCGCTCAGGGCGCGGCGCATTGATCTGGGCATTGTGCGGGCTCCGTTGTTTCAGCCGGGCTACGAGACCGAGTGTCTGGTGCGCGAGCCATTCGTACTCGCGGTGCCGGGCAACCACCCGCTGGCTCGGGCTTCGACGGTCGCGGTTGAAGATTTGGACGGTGCCCCATTCCTCATGTACTCACACTCGGCCTATCCGCCCTTCAACGAGCTGCTGACCGGCATGTTCCGTTCGGCCCGTGTTGCTCCGGATTATGTGCAGTGGCTCGGCTCGTCGCTGACGATTCTGGCGCTGGTGAACGCCGGTATGGGCCTGGCGCTGGTGCCGCGCTGCGCGACCAATGTGGTGTTCAAAGACGTGGTGTTTCGCGAGATCGACCTGGGCGAGGGCGTGCAGAGCGAACTGCATCTGGTCTGGCGGACCGACAATGACAATCCGGCGTGCATGATGTTGCTCGAAGCCATCCGGGCTGCGGTGAAAGTCGATATGAATATTTGAAGTATTTGTGCAGAAGACGCCTGCAGTTCATGGCCGTCTACTATCATTCGTTCAATCGATAGTCACCATCAAGAAAGGCAAGTTCTGTTTTTTCGGCAAAGGAGGAGGATGGCGTCATAGCCACTTGCTCCGTAAAGAAGGAAACGAACGATGAACATTTTCAACCTGCTGACGTTTGTCGCTGTCTTGATCAGTGCGCCTCTGGCCACGTCGTCCGTTTCCGCTGCCACGACCCTCGATAATGCTCAGGCCTGCCACTTCCAGCCGGTAGCGGACAGCCCTGCCAGCCTTCAGCATTCGCAGTCGGTCGGTGTGCTGTACAGCGAAAACACCGTCAGCAACCTTGAATACCTGACCAACTACCATGCCGTTGCCCAGCGTTCTGCGCGAAATCCTGCGCTGGATTCGCGTATTCGTGACGCGTTCATCAACAGCTCCGACCCGAAGCTGGCCATCGACTGGCTCACCGGTTCGCTGAAGAAAGAGTTCGCCTCGGTGACCGTCTACGACAACCTTGACGCAGTGATGCAGGAGCGGCCTGACGTGGTGGTGATGCTCGACACTTACAACCAGTTGGTGAGCAAGCGCAACAATCAGGTGGAAGCCCGTTATCTGGCGCGCTTCTACGACGCCAACCTGCAGTACATCGGCAAGGCAGAAGGCGCAACCGGCCAGGCAATGCCTTCAGTCTGGGTCAAGGGCAAGGCCGCTCCTGAAATCGCCGCGCAGATCGACCAGCAGCGCGAACTGCAGGTCACTGCCCTGAAACAGTTCGATGCCTCGCTCAAGGCGCTGGTCCTGCAGGCTGAGCGGGATCAGGTGGCTGCAAACTGATCCCCGCCCGGTCACTCATCTCACGCGATCAAGGCTCTGCACCGAAAGGTCCAGAGCCTTTTGCATATCGAGCCGCGCCGAGCGACCCACGTCCTTGTCATGCAGCTTGAATTCCCGCTCCGACGGCAGGATGGGTGCAGTCAGGTCGTCGGCGCCCACCGGTTCGAAGTCATAGTTGCTGCCGATGGTCATGGCACTGCGACGCAGCAGCATGCGGATCTGCTCGGGCGTGAGTCTGGGGTTGATGGACAGCATGGCAGCCACCATGCCCGTGACCATGGGCGTGGCGTAGGACGTGCCGCAGTGCACCGCACCCTGTTCGCCAGCCTTGGCCGTTGACGCGCGGGTGCAGGCGGACGCCATGATGTCGACGCGCATATCGACGTTGGAGGACTCGCGCTTCTCGACATAGGCCGGGTCATCCACGGCCACGTCATCGCGCTCGGTGCGCTGATGGCCGCCGACCACTAGCAACTGATCGGTGATAAAGGAGGAGGGCAGGCGGTATTCGTCGGTGCTCGAGAACGACGAGCCGTTGCCTGCCGAGTTCACCACCAGCACATCCGGGTGTTTCTCGCGCAGCCAGAGAAAGAACTCCTCCAGCAGCTCTTCATAGCCGGACATGGCGAGCCCTGAGCGAACCAGCGAATCGACATCATCCCCCTGGATATTCTTCGCTCCGATCCGGTGAATGCCCCAGCTCCAGTTCAACACCCTGACGCCGTCTTCGACCAGATTGACCGAGGCCGCAACGTTGGCGGTGATGCCTGCGTCGGAGTTGCGCTCCACGATGACGTCGAAGCCCTGGCTCGCGCCGTCCAGCGATTTGAGAAAGCCGGTGTTGCCACCCTCGGCGGTATTGGCCGCCAGAATGCCGGTCACCGTAGTCCCATGCCCGTCAGGCTTGCGGGCGTCACGGGCAAACACGCAAGTGCGTGGTGCGCCGCTGTGGCAGTCGCCTCGGTAATCGGCAAAATCCGGCGTGTCGAAATCCACGTTGCGCTCGATGATGCCGACGCGAATCGGTACAGGCTTGATGGGCGATGCCTTGCCCGGAATCCGGCGCTGGTAGTAATTCACGGCGTCCGTAAAGCGGTTGGCGGTCCATTGTTCGCGCGTCGGTTTTTCCTGCTTGCCGTCCGAAGGCGGTGCTTCACCTTCTGCGGCCTCGGCCTGGGACTCTTCTATGACGACGGCGTCGACACTGACCTCGCTGCCCATGCGCAGCACCATGGCGTCGCGCTCCACCAGATTCTTTGTCGGCAGGCGCAGTTGCCAGGTGTTGAGCGGTGCAATCGAGCCGACGACAGTTGCGCCAAATTTCTGCGCAATTCTCTGCGCTTCTTCATGACCGTCGAACCGTTCTTCGATGATCAGGCTGATCAGGTTTACATAGGTGGTCAGCCCATCCATGTTTTTCGCGACTTCATCCGGTGTAGCGGCCAGGACGTGACTGCCTGCCATGCTCAGCCAGACCGCATTGCTGCTGTTGCCGTCCTGCTGCAGCCATAGCGGGCCGCTCTGCCAGTCGGCGTATTTCAACTGCACCCGCAGACGATCGCCGTCGCGCTGGATGGCTGCGTCTGGAAGGGTTTTGCCGCTCAGCTTGATTTCTATCGGGGCTGAGCCCATGCCTTCTGCACTGAGGCAAAACGTCTGCTGTTGGCGGTCGAGCAGGTCGTCACAGCGTTGCAGGCGCTCGATGCGCAGTGTGTCGTTGGCGGACGCGAGTGATGAGCAGGTCAGGGTGGCAGCGACAAGCAGGGTACGGCTGAACATGCGGATGTCCTGGGCAGGGCGTGAAGTAGCCTTCTGACTGCCGGGCGTCGTACATGGTTCAGGGCTGCCAGGATCCATCTGTGTTGCCGTGCCCGCGCAGAGTGTCCGGGCACGGCAACGCTGTCAGTTCAGCGGGCAGTTGATCACTTGCGCAAAATTGTTGGCGAAGGCGGTTTGCGACACGCCGGTCACGAACGAGACGGGCCTTGAGCCGTCTTCCCTGACGACAACCTGTCCGCAGTGGTTGTCGTGTTCGGAACTGATGGTGTTGACCGCCAGGTACTCGGCATTGGTCTTGGTGGCGCTAATACCACCCGCCATCAGTAGCGTCGCCAACGGGTCGAAAATAGGCACTGGCAGGTTGCCTTCGGCGTGTGTGCCGGACTTGACCTCAAGCACCTTGCGCACCAGGGTCGCCACAGGATCGGTCGCGGTGATCCGCGTCGAGTAGGTCGGGTCGAGTATCACCTGATTGCACGCGTCCAGCGGCACCAGCGTCAGGGGCAGCGTCGAGCCGAATACGCTGTCGGCCGCCACGGCGTCCACAAATACATTCCACTCTGCATAATAGTTGCTGCTATAAGCAGGCCCCTGATCCCAGGCAGGCTGTGCGTTGTTCAAACCGGCTACGTTACCTTCGACATAAACGGCACCCGCCATTGCATAAATGCTGTCGAGATTGGCAAAGTCGCTCGGGTGTGTGCTCAAAGACAACATCTTCGCGATGTTGGTAAAGCCGCCCAGCGAAAGAAGGGTGATGGGGACAGTGCTGTTCTTGATTGTTTCAAACAGAAACGTCCAGGCGGGCGTATCCGAGAGCGTAGGAAGTTGTGCAGGGTTCAATGTCCCCAAAAGCCCCATGACATCGTTCATGTCATTCTTGAAGTCCTGGGGGAAGCGGTAATCATGCTCCAGTGGTGTGTCCGTGCCACGGGCAACGACGGTATCAAGCCGGTTGCCGATCCCCAGCAAATGCCGGGCGATGATAACGCCCCAGCCCAGATCCGTTTCGCCACAGCCGGTGACCGTGATGCCGACGATGTCGATATCCGGGCGTTTCATCAGATACGCAATGGACAGCACATCGTCCCAGCCCATATCCGTGTCGATAATAACTTTCCTGTTCATCTTACTTCTCCGTGTATTCGTAAAAGGGCCGGGCGTGGCACTCAGTGACTGAAAACAAGCGCGCTCGCTAAAAAGCGTGTGTGGTGAGTTCTTTTCTACGTTTTGGTTCAATTCGCGGGAATTTTAAATCGCCCTGATATATACAACAGCTTCCGGTCTGCGTCGAGTCGGCGCAGACCGATAAAGTTGGAAACTATTCAACTGGAAATCCGCTTGAAAGTCGTATTTTGTGTTAAAGAAAGAGTTCGCTTGGCCGAGAGCATGACAAGCGAGCCGCACGTTGCCCGGCCCGCATGAAATACAGCAAGCCACGTGCGCTTTGACTGTGGTAACAGAGAAGCCTTGCGATGCTGAAAAACCTGTTGGGTACGCTGCGTACCCTGATATCAGTGCCCACCGATCAACCCCGGCTGCTTCAGGCCCAATACATAGCGTTGTCCCGTCAACTGCCGTTGATGTACTTCGTGTTGCTGGTCAACACCTGGGCGCTCGCGTTCACGCATCGTTCCGCGCCGATGTGGCTGACCCTGCTGGTACCGGGATTGCTGACACTGGTGTGTGGCATTCGCGCCCGTATGTGGTTGCGTACGGTCAATCGGGTGCCATCCGAGGCGATGATCCTCGCCACCCTGCGCAGCACCAATGGCCTGGCCGGTATCATTGCCGCTGCGTTTGCAGGCTGGTCGCTGGCGCTTTATCCATACGGCGGCGCCTATGCACAGGCCCATGTGGCCTTTTTCATGGGCATCACGGTGATTGTATGCATCTTCTGCATGATGCACCTGCAGCCTGCCGCGCTGACGACGGCGGTGATCGTGAACGCGGCCTTCGTGGTGTTCTTCGCCTCGACCCATAACACGATCTTCATCGCCACGGCGGTGAACATCGTGCTGGTATCGATCGGCATGCTGATCATTCTTCGTTATCAATACCGTGACTTCACCCGCCTGGTAAATGTGCAGGTGCAGACCGAGCGACTGAGCAATGAAAACCTGCTGTTGGCCAATCAGGACAGCCTGACCGGACTGCCCAACCGGCGTCAGTTCTTCCAGACCCTGGACCTGGCCATGACCGAGGCGCTGGAGAAGGGCGCGGGGCTTGCGGTCGGCATACTGGATCTGGATGGTTTCAAACCGGTCAATGATCTTTACGGTCATCGTACGGGCGACCAGTTGCTGGTCATGGTCGCCGATCGCCTGAGGCAGGCGGCGAGTGAGACAGTACATGTGTCGCGGTTGGGTGGCGACGAGTTCGCCCTGGTCATCAAAGGCGACATCAGCCGAGAAGCCTTGCTGGCCTTGGGCAAACGCCTGTGCGATCAGATGCATGAGCAGTTCGAACTGTTGGAAATGCCGATCCAGATCGGCGCCACCTTTGGCATTGCGACCTACCCGACGACGGCCGACAACGCCACCCAGTTGTTCGAATACGCGGACTACGCGCTCTATCAGGGAAAGCATCACAATCCCGGTTCGACCTGCCTGTTCTCTGCCAGTCATCGTCAACAGCTGCACGCCGATGGTGTCACTGAGCAGGCGCTGCGCCGGGCCAGCCTGGAGACCGAGTTCTACGTGCTGTTCCAGCCCATCATGAACAGCCGGAGCCGGGAAACGGTTGCATTCGAAGCGCTTGCCCGCTGGAACAGTCCAGAACTGGGCGCGGTGTCGCCTGCGCGCTTCATTCCCATTGCCGAGCGTATCGGCATGATCAACAAACTGACTGCGCCGTTATTGACTCACGCCCTGCAGAAGGCGCTGTCATGGCCTGCGCCCATCAGATTGTCGTTCAACCTGTCGGCGCATGATTTTGCCACGTGCGAGAGCGTCAATCTGATCGTGGAGATCATCGAAAACAGCGGTTTTGACCCGTCGCGACTGGATCTTGAAATCACCGAGACGGCCGTCATGAAAGACATCGCCCAAGTGCAACAGGCGGTCAACCAGTTCCGGCAACTGGGATGCGGGATTTCGCTGGACGACTTCGGTACGGGGTATTCGAGCCTGAGCCAGTTGCACGCACTGGCGCTGACCAAACTCAAGATCGACCGAAGCTTCGTGACCGGCGTCCACGACAATCCGGCCAGCTACAAGATCGTCAAGTCGCTGGTGGCCTTGAGCATGGACATGTCGCTCGGTTGCGTGATCGAGGGCGTAGAGACGCAGGAAGAACTCAGCGCTCTGGAAACCCTTGGCTGCACGCTGGTTCAGGGCTACTTCTACAGCCCGCCAATCAGCTTTGAAGAAACGCTGAAATGGCTCGACACGCCGAATGATGAACGCGGCTTCGGGTGACTGTGCCTTAAGGAACGCGGGGAGCTTGATGAGCGCTCGGCGTGGGGCCTGTTATGATGCACGCCTCCATTCCCCGGAACCCCGCTCATGAGCAAACCCGGCCAGACCGTTCTTGTATCACTGCGCAAGATGATCGCATCAGGCGAGCTGGCGGCTGGAGAGCGTTTGATGGAAGTGCCCACCGCCGAGCGATTCGGCGTGTCGCGCATGCCGGTGCGCATGGCCTTTCGCACGCTGGAGCAGGAAGGGCTGCTGGTGCCTTTCGGCGGTCGCGGTTTTCAGGTGCGTTCGATCAGCCCGCATGAAATCGCCGGAGCGGTTGAAGTTCGCGGCGTGCTTGAAGGTCTGGCCGCGCGGCAGATGGCTGAAATCGGCGTCAGTCAGCAGGCCCGGGACGAACTGGAAACCTGCCTGGTGCAAGGCGATGCGCTGTTCGCCAAGGGCTTTGTCACCGAGGATGACCTTGAGGTCTATCACGACCTGAACATGCGTCTGCACCGGGTGATCGTCGAAGGCAGTGGCAACCCGGCGATTGCCGATGCGCTGGCGCGTAATGATCACTTGCCGTTCGCCTCGGTCACTGCGCTCGCCGTGGATCGCAATGACCTGGTGCGTGAGTTCCGGCGCTTCAACTTCGCGCATATGCAGCACCACGCAGTTGTGGATGCGTTGATCAATGGCCAGAGTGCACGTGCCGAAGCGATCATGCGTGAGCACGCCAACGCGACCTTGCGTTATGCCGAGGTATTCGGCGCTGGCGTTCATGAGCGCATGAAGGTGATCCAGCGCTCCGAATAGTTAGATGTCGAGTACCAGCAAGGGTGTTTTCGAGCGAGAGCAGCACGGGGTGAACTGGTCGTTGAGCGCCTGTTCGGCCTCGGTCAGAAACAGGTCCCGATGATCGGGAATGCCTTTGAGCACTCGAGTCAGACAGGTGCCGCACACACCCTGTTCGCAGGACAGTGGGATGTCGATGCCATTGCTTTCCAGCACCTGAGCGACGGTCTTGTTGGCCGGCACGCTGAGCACTTGGCCGGTGCTGACGATTTCCACCGAGAAGCTGCCGTCGTTGCTGGTGTCCACGGGCGCTGCGCTGAAGTATTCGCGATGCAGCTGATGCTCCGGCCAGCCCTGGGCGTGAGCCGTGTCGAGAATATGCTGCATGAATCCGCTGGGGCCGCAGACGTACACCTGCGCATCGGCATCGGGGTCGGCCAGCACTGTCAGCGCGTCCAGCCGGGTTTCCGGGCGATCATCGAAGTGCAGGCTGATCTGATCGGCGAATGCGGACTGTTTCAGGCGTTCCACGAATGCTGCGCGGTCTACCGAGCGGGCGCAGTAGTGCAATTCAAAGGGTTGGTCGTTTTGCGCCAGATGCTCGGCCATGCACAGGATTGGCGTGATCCCAATACCACCCCCAAACAGCAGGGTGCGGCTTGCTCGCTCGGCGAGCGGAAACAGGTTTCGCGGTTCGCTGATGGTCAGGTGAGTGCCCGGATGAATCTGTTGGTGCAGGGCGCGCGAGCCGCCCCGTGAAGCCGGATCGTTGAGCACGCCGATCAGGTAGCGATGGCGCTCTGTGGGCGGGTTGCATAAAGAGTACTGGCGAATCAGGCCGTCCGGCAGGTGCACGTCGATGTGCGAACCGGCAGTGAAGGGCGGCAGCAGTCCGCCGTCGGTTCGCACCAGTTCATAGCTGCAGATGTCCAGCGCTTCGTCCGTGCGCGATAACACAGTCACGTCGATCATGTCGCACCTCGCGTTCAATTCAGGTTAGCCGCAGGAATCTGGTCGCCGCTGGCGGCCTGTTCGCTGGCGATCAGTCGCTCGATAATCTTGCGGGACTGCACACCACCCGCGTCGATGTTGAGCTTTAGCAGCTTGCGGTGCGGATGCTGGAGCAGGTTCTGCTGCTGGCGCTCGAGCATTTCCAGATCCTCGGTGAAGATCTTGCCCTGGCCTTCGCGAATGCTTGCCGTCAGGGCTTCGTCCTGCGGATTGAAGTTGCGCGCCATACCCCAGAAGTACCAGATTGACGTGTCGGTTTCGGGGGTGATGAAGTCGACGACGATGCTTGATGCCTTGAATTCTCGAGGGGCGTTGTAGCCACCTTTTCCGGCATGGGCGACGCCCACTTCGATATGGACGTGGCTGGGCGGTGTGAAACGGCAGATCTGCCAGCGGTCCACCGGCACGTCGTCGGCCAGGTTGTTGCCACGCAGCGCCATCTGCCAGAACGGAGGCGGCATGATGTTTTCCATGTGCCGGGCAGTGACCACTTCTTCGCCTTCGACGGTGGTCACCGGCGGCGCCTCGTCGATTTCCTTCTGGCCGATGCTGGAGGCATGGACGTAGGTTTCGTGGGTGAGGTCCATCAGGTTGTCGATCATCAGGCGGTAATCGCACTGAATGTGAAACAGCCCTCCGCCATACGCCCATTGATCACTCACAGCCCATTCCAGATGAGGAATCAGGGCGGCGTCGGCCTTGCCCCGTTCACCCGGCCAGACCCAGATGAATCCGTAACGCTCGATGGCGGCAAAGGTCTTGTTGCAGGGAAAGCCCCTGACACGCTGGCCGGGCATGGCGACCGTCTGGCCATCGCCACCCATCACCAGGCCGTGGTAACCGCAGACCAGCTGCCCGTTCTCGACAAAACCCAAAGAGAGCGGGGCACCGCGATGCGGACAGAAGTCCTCAAGGGCCACGATCTGCTGATCCTGATCGCGGTAGAACACCATCTTCTCATTGCAGATTTGCCTGCCGAGCGGCTTGTCTGTGACTTCATCCGCTGCACAGGCCACGTACCACGTATTTTTCGGATGCATGAGGATTCTCCACGGTTCGGTTTTGTTGTTATGGATCCATCAGGTTCGGCCAGAGGTGTGGCTTGAGCTATTAATGCCACAAGGATAGGGAAAATAAAATGATTAAATTGGTTAACTATTATTTAGTGGATCCATTAGGGTGTTTGCGCGCAACGCGGAAAAGATTCGTCGATAGCGTCATGTGATCTGGCGCAGGCACAAAGTTTGTGTGATCAGACCCAATGGGACGCGGAGCGTCCCGTGCTGCATGTCCACGCTCCGCACTCATCGTCATACACAAGTCATCTGGCTGTCTGGAGAGACAGCGGCACCGATGCGCTTTTTTAGCGCGATCGCATGAACACTGCAGATCGCGACGTGGGTGAAGGCTGAGTCCTGGCGCTGATTCGGGGGGCAATCGGCATGGATGCCGATTGAGCTGCACTGGGCCATGGATGGCCCATTTGCAGCGACCCCCGAATCAGTGTCAGGACGAAGGAACCCCGGCGAAGCCGGGGCCGGAACCGGAGCAAGGACTTTGGCTACTTTGGTCCCTCAAAGTAGCGCGCCGTAAGGGCGCAAAGGTGACCTGAGCCATGCGCTCGGCTCACTGAATCCGCAATCCGTGCCATGTGTGACGCGGAGCGTCACGGGCGGCATGCCCACGCGGAGCGATGGGCACGATCAGTGTTTCACCCAGGACGCTCTCGAATGCAACGCGGAGCGTGGGTGTGATCAGTGCGCTTGAGATCCCTGATCGTTCCCATGCTCCAGCGTGGTAACGCCTCTCAGGACGCTCCGCGTCCGCTCTCGAATGCGACGCAGAGCGTGGATAAGATCAGTGGATATGAATCAGGGCTGCAAGGCATCGCGCAGCAGGGGTGCGAGTTCTTCCAGCAGGGTCTGGACGGAACGCAAGGCGCGGCAGTCGGGGCGGGTAAGGAGCCAGAGGTCGGTGCTGCAGCCTTCCAATGGCGCGCTCAGTTTCTCGACGCCTGAAAGTCCGCGAGCGGTGAAGTCTGTCAGCGCCGCGACACCGAGCCCGGCAACGACCAACTGCGACACAGCGGACATGCTGCTGCAGCGATAACGTGGCACGACGTCCGGAAAAGCCTGGTTGCGCCAGATCACTGAGGTGTGGTCTGGCATCGAGTCGTCAGGGCTGATCCACGGCACAGACGATGGCGCTGTTTCCAGTGCATCACGAAAGCCGGGCTCCCCGCAGATCACATATTCGGCCGTACCGATGCGTCGACCCACCAAGTGTTCCGGTGGCGTGTTGGTCAGGCGCAACGCGATATCAGCGTCCCGACGGCTGAGGTTGGCGAAGGAATTGGAGGTTGCCAGTTCCAGTGTGAGCGCCGGGTAGTTGGGCATGAAGCGGGCGAGGGCGGGCAGCAGCAGGTTGTGCAGCACAGCGTCGGTGCAGGTCAGGCGCACGGTGCCGCTCACCACGTTCTCGCCTTGCTGCAAGGCGATACGTGCAGCGTTCAACGCAAGCTCCGCGCGTTCTGCCTGTTCGGCCATGGCGCTGGCGGTATCGGTGGGGATGTAACCGCGTCGGTTCTTTTCGAACAGGGCGATGCCCAGCGCAGCCTCAAGGCGTTTGATTGAACGGAATGCTGTGGAGATATCGACGTTCAGTAGCTCTGCAGCACGGGCGAGGGTGCGGCCTCTGACCAGTGCGAGTACCAGAGAAAGATCCGAATGGCTGACTTCATATTGCATCGCTGCACAGTTTCCTTGCTTGAGTGCCCATGTAGATTGCGTAGCTGACTATCCTAGACTGGTTTCAATTGCACTGGATAGCGTCTTATTCATCTCAAACCCAGTGCGCAACCTTTAAAATCAGGACCTGAATCATGTCTCGACTCCCCTTGATCGGCGTCACCGCCTGCCGTCAGCAACTGGGCAAATACTCTTCGCACACAGCCGGCGACAAATATGTCGAAGCGGCCGGTTTTGCAGGCACCCCTGTAATCCTGCCAGCACTCAACGTACCGACCGAGCCAGCGCAGATACTCGAGCACCTGGACGGCCTGCTGTTCACCGGATCACCGTCCAATGTGGAGCCTCATCATTACAATGGCACGCCAAGTATCGAAGGCACCGCTCATGATGTGTTCCGTGATCGCAACACGCTGCCGCTGCTCAGGGCCGCCATAGCCCAGGGCGTTCCAGTGCTGTGCATCTGCCGTGGGTTTCAGGAACTGAACGTAGCGTTGGGCGGCAGCCTGCACCAGCGGGTTCAGGATTTACCCGGCTATCTGGATCATCGCGAGCCGCAGAGCGACGTGGTGGCCGAGCAATACGTGCCGCAACATGATGTCTCGGTGCAGCCGGGTGGCATCCTCGAGTCTCTGGGACTGGCACCCGGCTTTGCAGTGAACAGCCTGCACAGTCAGGGTATTGATCGCCTGGCCTCCGACTTGCGCGCTGAAGCGCTTGCACCCGACGGGTTGGTGGAAGCCGTTTCGCTGCCTGGTGCACCGGGTTTTGTGCTGGGCGTGCAGTGGCATCCCGAATGGGCGCTGATGGAGAATCCGGTGTCACTGAAAATGTTCGAAGCGTTTCGCGATGCATGTCAGGTTTATGCCCGCGCACGGTCAGCGATCAACTACTGAGCCTTGCCGACAAACATGATTTAATATCCGGCCTCATGGCTCCAGGCGCACCACTGCGTCGGAGCCGGGTTTCTTCACCGGATATTTTTCGCATAAGGCCATTATGGATACGGGAGCACGACTCAAGCTGGTGCGTGAAAGCTACAAGCTGTCGCAACGCGAACTCGCCAGACGCAGTGGTGTGACCAATGCCACGATTTCCCTGATCGAACAGAACCGCGTGAGCCCCTCCATCAGTTCGCTCAAGAAGCTGCTGGAAGGCATTCCGATGTCGCTGGCCGATTTCTTTACGTTCGACCAGCCGCCGGGGCAGGATCAATACGTGTTTCGAGGCGGCGATCAGCCCGATCTGGGCCGCAACGGCGTGCGCCTGTTGCTGGTAGGCGCGACACTGCCGACCCGTCAGATGCGCTTTCTGCGCGAGCAGTACGCGCCGGGTGCCGATTCGGGTGAAGAGTCTATCGTGCACAGCGAAGGCGAGGAGTGCGGTATGGTCACCCGTGGCACGGTCGAGCTGACCATCAATGGCCAGATCAATATTCTTGGTCCCGGCGATGGCTACTACTTTCCGACAACCTTGCCGCATCGTTTCCGAAACATTGGCCAGGATGAGGCCGAAATCATCAGCGCCAACACCCCCGCCAACTTTTGATCATCCCCGCTGACTGCGTCTTAACGCAGACTCCAGGACACGCCCGCATAGACGCCCATACCGTCGCCGGGCGTCGAGCGCGCCACGTCACGCCCGCCATCGTCGTAGCCCGGCGTCACGGTATTGGCATAGCGTCGATTGGTCAGATTGCGCAGGTCCAGCCAGGTTTGCCAGTCGTCCTTGGGCGAGGCGTAGCCGAAGGTCGCGCCCAGCAAGGTGTACTGATCGGCGTAGAAGGAATTTGCGTAATCGACGGCGATCTTCGAAGCATGTTCCGTATTCAATCCTGCGTAAAACCCGGTCGGATGGCTGTAACGCAATTCAGCCTGGTAATAATGCCGTGGAATGCCGGGAAGGGCGTTGTCGCCAAACCGGTCATCGTCCCGATAGTGAAAGTCGCTGAATGTGTACGTCTGGCGCAGATCCAGTTTGCCAGCGTTACCGCCTTGCCACAGCGGGCTGTCGAGGCTCAACTCGACGCCGGTGTGAACCGTCGGGCTGGCGTTGGATTCGGCAATCACCTGCGAAGAGGTCGCGCTGGCGGCCTGTGTTTCGACGCTCAATAGCTCGTGCCTGACCTGCGAGTAATACCACCCCGCTTCCCAGTCACCCATCCATCCCCGGCCGCGCCCTCCGAATTCCAGAGTAGTCGCGGTCTGGTTTTCAAGTTTCACGCCAACTCGTTGCAGACCTGTCGCCGGGCCGCTTCCAGCGGGAAAGAACTGGTTCGAGCCCCAGATCATCGACCACGCATGAGGCGGTTCGACCGAGCGGCTCAGATTGCCGTAGACCTGCAATTGCGGTGTGAAGTCATAACGCAGGCCGAGACGTGACGCATAGTCCCAGTCGTGGGTGCTGACCGCTTGCTGGGTAGCGGGGTAGGTGACACTGGTTTCGCGGCGCGTGTAAATCGCAGCAACGCCTGTGGTCAGCCACAGGTCGGGAACCAACTCCAGGTCGTTGCTCAGTTGCAGAACGCTGTCCGAGCCCAGATAGCTGTAGTCACGGGTTCTGGTGCCTGGCGTATAAGTGGCGGTGTTGCCAGCAGGGATGCGCACGAATTCTGAAGCGCCGTTGTTCGGCAAGCCCTTGGTGGTGCGCAGGCCCAGGGTCGTGTTGCTCTGGTGACCGAACACGGTGTCCTGTCGAATGTAATTCAGCGTACCGCTGATGTCGGTGTAGGCGACCTTCAGGCGATTGGTGCCTTCGCGCAGGTCCATCGGATAGTCGTGATAGACCAGACCGGTTTCGATTCTGGAACTGTCATCCAGGTAGAGCGTGGTCTTGTTGCCCAGCCAGGTGCTGCCCGGCTGCAGGCGCTTGGAATCACGTGCTGCGTTGAGCGTGTTGGCGGCACGCGGATCGTGACGAATCTGATCGCGTGTCAGCCGACCCGGCGAGTCGTTGTCGGTTTCCCGGTAACGAAAGAAGAAGCGGGTTTCCAGATCAGGACTGAAACGATAGCCGACGTTTGCAGCGATGCCCTTGCTGCCGCCAGCGCTGTGATCCTGAAAACCGTCGTAGTTGGAATCGGTCAGGGCGACGTAGTAATCCAGATCGCCGAGCACATTACCGGAGCTGATCTGCCGTTTGGTATAACCGTGACTTCCGGCTTCATAGCGCACTTGCAGACGCGGCGCATCGTAGCCGGTGTGGGTGACGTAGTTGACTGCGCCGCCAAGTGCCAGCGATCCCAGCTCAAAACCGTTCGCGCCACGACGTACGTCGACATGGCTCAGCCACAAAGGCTCCTTGAGCTCATACGGTGTGCCGCCGGGGCCGGTGAGTGGCAACCCGTCGAGCATTTCAAACAGCCCCGAGGCGTGCGCGCCGGGTGCCCGATTCAGCCCTGAACCACGGATAGAAATCTTCGCACCTTCGTTGTTGGAGGCTTTTGCGTAGATGCCGGCCTGATAGCGGAACACGTCTTCGTTGGTGGCCACGCGCCCCTGATCAACTCGATTCAGGTCCACAACGTTGGTGCCGCCGGGCACGCTGCGCAAGGCGTCACGAGCTGCTTCTGCTGGGCTTTGCACGGCGTTGCCATCCACTTCGATGCTGGACAGGTTCACGGTCTGTTCCGCGCGAACCTGAGTGGCGCAGGCAAGCGCCGTGGTCACGCCAAGCAGTTTCAGCACCGCAGCGAGCGGGAAGGGGGGAGTGTGTTGCACGTAAAAAAGCCTCTTGGCTGGGGCCGCTACGCACTGCAGAAGGTGACGGCCATCGCAGAGCCGGTGGCCATGCGTGTTCTGGGGACAGAGGGTTCGATGCCGGATATCCCTGGCGCGTCACGTCGCAGGACGCATCAGCCACCGCTGGTCGGTGTCCGAGCAGATTCCGACAACTATCCAGGCTGGCCTGTTTCGAAAATGACAGGCGCTGAATCAGGCGCTTCTTTAAATCAGGAGAGCTTTATGACTGATAACACCTGTGCTTGTCCGCAATGTGAATGTGCAATCAACGCAGACACTGCAGTGGAACGCGACGGTCAGCAATTCTGCTGCGAGGCCTGCGCTAACCACCATGTGAATCACGAGAAATGCCAGTCACCGGGCTGTCATTGCGAAGAGGCGGCGGAAGACAAACTGGATGAGGCAATCGAGGAAACCTTCCCTGCCAGTGACCCGATTTCGCCCTGATACCGCTTTGTGCCAACACCATTTTCAAGGGACAGAATCGTGACTTTCTCAACTACCTACTGCCGCCTGCATCATCTGAAGCACTTGCAGGTGAGCAAACGTATTGCGCTGTTGGCGACGTTGACAGCGCTCTCGGCCTGCAACGGAACTGATACACGCCCGCCGGTATCGTCTCCAGGGGCTGACAAGCAGGCCTCGACTGCGGTGCTTGAGACCGGCGCCGCCATGCTTCAATCACACCCGCCACTCGATGCGTTGAATACCTACCTGGATGGCTTTCATTTCTACAACGGCACGATCGAATCGCAGATGGAAGCGCACCATTACTGTTCGATTCTCAACGAAGAGGTCATTCAGTGTGTGATCTACGACGGCAACGTCAAGGACGCGCACTTGATGGGCGTCGAGTACATCATCAGCTCCAGGTTGTTCGAAGGCCTGCCAACTGAAGAGAAAGCCTATTGGCACAGTCATTCCCATGAAGTGACGTCGGGCCAGCTGGTTGCTCCCGGTATTCCAGAGCCTGCCGAACACGCGCTCATGGAAAAGCTGGTCAATACCTACGGCAAGACCTGGCACACGTGGCACACCGACAAGGACAAATCATTGCCCTTGGGTGTGCCTCAGTTGATGATGGGCTTTACCCGGGACGGACAGGCCGACCCGCAGATGGTCAAGGCGCGTGACGAACGCATGGGGCTGGACAGCGTCGCCGAACGCGAGGCGCGCAAGGACATCAAGCCTCAGCCCGTGTTGCCGGGTGCAAACGCCTGGATGGATGGCAAGGTCATCCAGTTGCCCGATCCGAGCGGTACGGCGTCCCATCACCCAGCCCCGAGGGCACAGGATAAAGGCACCAACAGCCGGTCTCCTGCACCTTGAGTGTGGGATACCCGCGTAAGTGCGGTTCGACAAAGGAGTGATTGCATGAGCAGCTTGAAGGAGGCGTTTGCGCACCAGGAGCTTTCACTGCTGGTGCCGCATGTCCTGTTCTTCGAAGACGACGGCGCCACGCCCAACAGCCGGTTTCCGGTGCTCGTTTATGAACTGGCGATTAACCCGGACACGGATGTGGCGGCGGCTTTCGAGCGCCTGTTCGAAAGCAACGAATGGTCGCCACTCTGGCGGGACGGCGTATTCGACTACCACCACTACCACTCCACGGCCCATGAGGTGCTAGGCGTCGCCAGCGGGCACGCCACACTGCGGCTGGGTGGTGAACATGGCAGCGATCACAGGGTCAAGGCCGGCGATGTGCTGGTTCTTCCAGCCGGGACCGGTCATTGTCGCCTTGAACAGAGTGAAGACTTTCTGGTGGTCGGTGCCTATCCGCGAGGCCAGGAAGACTATGACATTCAACGCGTCGATCCTGCGGTGCATGATCAGGCGGTGGCTCGCGTCGATCCTGCGGTGCATGATCAGGCGGTGGCTCGCATCGCCAAGGTGCCGACGCCGCTTACCGATCCGGTCACAGGGCAGGGCGGAACGCTGATCGATACGTGGATCGATGACGAGCACGACGGGGGCTGACCCCGTCGTGGTTGATGCAGCTGGCGGTCAGGGTTCGAAGACTGCCCGCAGGCAGTGATCGGTCTTTTCCTTGAACATGGCGTAGCCCTTCGGCGAATCCTCCAGACTCATGCGATGAGTCAACAGGAACGAAGGATCCAGCTCGCCATTGCGGATATGGTTGAACAGGGTCGGGGCATAGCGCTGGCCCGGCTGTTGGCCGGAACGCAAGGTCAGTGCCTTGTTGACGATGGCACCCATTGGAAACTTGTCCAGCAGCCCGCCATAAACGCCGACCACCGACACCGTGCCGCCCTTGCGACAGGCGCGTATGGCCTGGCGCAGCACGGTGCCGCGTTCCGTGTGCAGGCGCAGCATCTGCTTGGCCTTGTCGTAGGCATAATCAATTTCCGTGCCATGGGCTTCCATGCCGACGCAGTCGATACAGCGATCAGGGCCTCGACCCCCGGTCAACTCCAGCAGTGCTTCGTGCACATTGGTGGTTTCGTAGTTGATCACGGTTGCGCCGACCTTTTGTTGCG
>Ga0265798_10001572_pt1 | contig 35310 bp, 34 predicted proteins | sample P3T30metagenome_FD_192430 | JGI IMG/M metagenome (GOLD analysis project Ga0265798, IMG submission 192430) | Plant litter microbial communities from East Loma Ridge, Irvine, California - P3 T30 | ecosystem: Environmental > Terrestrial > Plant litter > Unclassified | place: USA: California...
AACGCCCACAGCCACCGAAGGATCTAGACACGTTTTATGCTACCGCAAAGAGAGAGGCAGAGACGCTGTACTTGCAGCAGTCGCTCTGCTCCCTGTACACCACTTTGACTCACCACCAGAATCCAAAGCTCTACGCTGCGCTAGAGTTTCAACACACCACAAGCTACACGCTCCTGCTACTAGCGTGCACTCTTCTGATCGATGGCGAAGCGTCGTATCTTCTCCAGGTGGCCGAGCTTCAATCGAAGTGGAGCAATTTGCCAGAAGCTAAAAGCACTCCGTATCCATTCACATTCTCAGCAAAAGACCGCGAAGCGATGGATGCGGATGTCGAAGGCGCGGTGCGTGGCATGGAGGCGATGCGCGCAATCAGGGAAGAGATCGGAGAGCTGTTTCCTGAGCAGGGCATCGTCAGGCATGAACAGTATGAGGAGGCGCTAGATGCGTTGAGGCAAATGAAAGAGCAGGTCATTGAAGAGTTCGCGAGGAATGAAGAGGTGAGAAAGGCTTGTGAAGAGGAGGTCTGGCCATTCGGGACATGAGGTGCGATCCAGGACGATGCGTATGTGCGCTACCACTCACGCTTCGTCTGAGTGGCAAATTCCGATCTCGGATGCTACCATGTGGCCTCTATTCGTCTTCAACTAGATTGACGTGATGGGATTGCACGAAGGGATGCGACACAGGCAGCAGATGGTTGATTCATAAGCTTGCGGACGAATTTCTACACATGAGTATGGTTTCCAATTCATGAAGCGTATTCGGGCGATTATACTTGCCACTCCACGACCGGTTGCATATAGACAATGGGAGGATTACTGCGTGTAGACGTCGATGTAAGGGCATATCTCGGAGCTCGGGTGCAGTGCGGACATACCCATTACCGTCCAATGACGTTCTGGCTTTACCCCACAGGCAACGCTCATTACTGGTCTACAAACACGAAAGCTCTCTCACGCAGCTTACTCATAGTATTCAAGCATCGCAAGGGCTTTTATGCGGAGCGAAGTTGATTCCGATACCACGATACTAGATTCTGTATACTTCCGAATTGTTCTAGGCGTCAAAGTTGCACTCCGCCCTTGTCAATCGCACTGTGGCCTCGGACGCAGAGTGACGCATTGATTTACAGACTGGAGCCTGGCAAAGCTTCCATTACGACCTATAAGTACACCCAGTCCACTCTATCCACAGGCCGCACTATCATCATACCTTCTTCATCAGCAACATCACATCGACCAACAACTCATCACGATGACAAAGCTCTTCATGTAAGTCCCCAATACCAACATCCAACATATTTCACTCATAGCAATTGAAGTACCGGTGCCACAGGCTACATTGGGGGAGATGCTCTTTACCTGATCGCGAAGACATACCCGGACCTTGAGATCACTGCTCTCGTGCGCAATAGCGACAAAGGTGCAAAGGTAGCATCCCAATACGCCAAAATCCGCCTGGTATACGGCGACCTAGAAAGCTCCGATCTTCTCACCAAGGAGGCTGCGGCTGCCGACATCATCCTTCACACGGCGGACTGTGATCACGTCTTAGCGGCTCAGGCCATCGTCGCCGGACTTGCTCAAAGCGGGAAGACAACGTACCTCATCCATACCTCAGGTACTGGAGTACTAGCATTCCAGGATTTCGAAGAAAATACCTACGGCGTCAAACGCGAAAAGATCTATGACGACTGGGACGGCATTGGCGATGTCACTTCCATTCCCGACTCGGCTCTGCATCGCAACGTCGACAAGATCATTCTCGCGGCGAACAAGACGTCCGGAGGCACTGCGCACTCTGCCATCATCTGCCCGCCGTGCATTTACGGACCCGGTCGCGGACCGGACAATCAGCGCAGCGTGCAAGTCTACAACATGACCAAAGCCGCTCTGCAACGCCACAAGGGTTTTGTGGTCGAAGAGGGCGTCAATCGCTGGACTGAAGTACACGTCCAGGATCTGAGTGAAGCTTTCCTCGCTCTGGTCACCGCTGCTCTGTCGACCGACGGCAGCAAAGCGACCTGGGACGACAAGGGCTACTACTTCACCGAAAGCGGCATGTTCACTTGGGGTGACATCGCCCAGAGAATTGCGAAGATCGCATTCGACAGCAAGCTCATCAACAGCGCCGAGATCGACCACGTCTCTAAAGAGGAAGCTGACAAGCTGACCCCCTCTGGAAGTTATCTATGGGGCACGAACTCGCTGTGCAAAGCTGTCAGAGCGAACAAGGTGCTGGGATGGAAGCCAAAGCAGAAGAGCCTGATTGATCTGCTGCCTGAGATTGTGGAGGATGAGGCGAGGAACTTGGGCTTGAAGAAAGGCCACGCTGCTCAGGCTGCAGGCGATGCGAACCCCTACGTTCCAGCGCAGAACGAGTAGTATGCGCTCTTGAAGCTCAGCCTGGTACACATGTACGAAGGGCTCGTATTGATCAAGTCAACGACTTTGGCACCTAGTGTGTCCTGAAGGTAGACGTAATGAAAACGAGCACCTTTGTAGACAGTTGCAAACACTCGCTTACTTAGATTGATGTTGAATCAATTTGTTATTGGACGCATTGATAATTGAGCTTCGACTGTTGCATTGTGAACAACCTCGGCTTCTCTATGCACTTACGTCATTTTAACCCAACGACTCCTCCTGCCAGACATCATGTCTCTCTCTCTCGCTAGAACCACTTGTAACAGTCGAATTGACCCGTACCAATATTCAACGATCTTCTGTTGTCTTCCCAAATCTGTCTTGTCCAAAATGCCTCTCTGCACACTCCACCTCCTCGCCCTTCATCCCACCACCCCAAACCCACTCCTCACCTTCCTATCAACTTTGAAGTCATCAAAACTCTCTCCACTCGTGGTATCGCGCGTAGCACGATGGATCATTCTACCCGCGTCCTTGTCTACAGAACACCTGTTAGCCCGCAACATCTCCTGGGACCTCTTCGTAATCCTGCCAAGCACATCTCCATTACCACCAAACGTCGAGCAACTCGTCCAACACCATTGGAGTATCACAGCGGGTGTACCGTCTCGCCTGCTTCAGGACTTTGAGAGCAAGAACAAGAAATTGCTGCATCCGGATGCTGCTAGTGTGCCGAAGCTGAGCCCCAGCGACGCGAAGGAAACCACAAACTCAAGTCAAAACCTCGAACTCTCAGCTGGCCTGGAATCCTGGATCCAAGGCCTTAACAGTAAAGAATCGTCAGGCGCGGTGTCCATGTTCAACCTCCTCGCGTTCAATCCAGGCATGAAAGAAGAATACCTCAAGTACGGCGCGGCGTTTGCGAAAACAATCGGGTCTCGACACGGTGGGAACGCGAAAATCGTTGGCAATGTTATCAAGATGGAAGGCTCGACAGATGCGAGTGCAGATGGGTGGGCCGAAATCGCGTTGGCGCATTACCCAAGCATACTGCACTTTCGAGAGATGCTGCTGAGTGAAGACTACCAGAAAGTGAATCACGCGCACCGCGTACCGAGCCTGCGGGACACATGTATCCTAATGACGAGCGAGCTCGCGATTGAAGACTTAGTGAAAGGGAGCAGTAGTGGGGCAAAACTCTGAGCGCCGTAAACAACTGCAAACAGCGCAAGACCACATACACCTGCACTATCCTTTGCCTTTCTTTAACTGCTGTATATATTTCAATTAATCCCCAATCTCTTCAACAAATCCACAAGGCTGGAATGCCAAGTGGTACAGATGGGAAAACTGAGTTGACGGCGAAACATCACCTTGAATTGTAAATTAGGTCCTCGGTTCGAGTCCGTGGTAAAATGAAAGAGTTTAAGAGCCTTCGGGAGCTCCTCTGATGAGTTTTCGTGTAATTGAAGTTAAATCTCCAACCTAGAGTAGGGCAACTGCATCTTTTTGCAGCTTTTATTGGCTTGTTTGGATCTTCTTTCTTATTCTCTTCTTGCTTTAGAGAGGGTGAGTGGGGAGGCAGGAAGGAAGCGCGGAGTGTGAAGAGGATGATCAGGAGGATGGCCGGGTTGAATTCAGAAGCTAAAGAGCTTTGGAGTACGAAGAAGACGTAATTGGGAAGTAGCAGAAATGGATTCGCTGCTTTTTATTCCAGGATATTCGTACAAGATACGTGACGCGTGCGCGCGGCTCAAGCGATGCCGCGCTTCCCAATCCACATGCGCCTTAGTATGTCCTGAAGATTGACAACCTCAGAGACGAGCTCCTTCGCAAACGCAAGTACTCCGCGCTTCAGCTCCCTTCCAAACTCGTACATACATCCCTCACGACGCCAAACCCTCACTGCCATTGAAAAGCCCCACGCAATATCGCGATGCCAAACGCCTCTCTAACCAAACCCCCATCCACCCCGAAATCAACAACCAACTCCTCATACCTCACCCTGCCCAATCCCTCCCCTGGATGCGCCTTTTTCACTACATACCCACAAGCCCACCAGTCACCCCTCTTCTCGCTGTCCACCTTGGGCAGCACCCAATTTCTCTTATCCTGCAGCTCATCCCACTCCACTTGCAACTCCTTCACGGCCTGCAGCTTCGTCTCCCAGTTCTCTTCACTGTGGTACTTGCGCTTCAGCAGAACAGGCAACGTGCAGAACTCTGGGTCGGCGACGTTGATTTCTTCGTGGAAGCGGCGGCGGAGGAGGAGACAAGCGTTTGGTTTGCCGTTTCGGGTGCAGCGTGTACATGATGGCGTGCTGCGGGAGCAGGGGAGGTTGGCGAGTGTGCATTGGAGGCATGATACGATGTTGACAATGCGTGGCTCGTTTGGGTCGCGGGGAGGGAGTTGTTCCGAGATAGTGGGCAGCTGATCAAGCTTTTGTTCGCCGTCGTCGGTCAACGCAGGGTCGTGGGAATGGAGACTTGCCGGTCGAAGGCGTAGCGACGTCGAGTCTTCTTGTGAGTCGATCTTCCCGCTCGACGAACCGAATACGTCCTCATCGTCACCGTCACAGCTCGTGGTATCTGACGCGTCATCGCGGTACCGACCTTGACGTGTTGGAGTGCCCGGCTCATGGCGGTCCTCGGGCGGGTCGAAGATGCTGTGTCCAGAGAACGTAGTATCAGTCGGCGAAGCCTCTTCGTAGCGCTCCGGCAGCAAGATTCGTCGAGACGGCGTGGCGGGGTCGTTTTGCTCGTGGTTATATGGTGATTTGGCCTCAGTCTCCTCCATGGCAAGCTCCTCCAGCCATCCCGTGATACGGCCCATGTCGCCGTTGTCTTGGGAATCGTCGATGCCCAAATTTGAATTGTCCATGTTGAAAGAACGAATGCGGCGAGAAGATTCGTGTGAGAAGTGTAGATGGTGTTGAGTATGGAGGTTCGACGCTCGAGGCTGGTGAGTGGTGAGAACTCACGGTGAAGCCGGATACGCTAGCGGCGTGTGTGAGTGAGAACATCAGCATTTCTGATGGAATGACGATACGAGAAATGAGCCCTGGATGTAGCCTGCATGATAGAATGTCTATGGGCTGAATGTTAGTACAAAGGCTGGGCAGTTGACTAAGAGCGATGCATTGAGCGCGTGTTAGCAGTTCCTTTTGTGTCGTTGACAGCTTGTGGCAATCAGCTTCGGTCTCTCACTTGAAGCACAGGATAGCGTGACGACGAGTCTTGGCGGGATATAAACAATCGCTCGTTATAAACTATCCAAGAAGGCCGCTAAAGCTGTTCACAGCGATGGGGTATTAGCAATCGCATACGATCCACAACATGATCTTCTCACAGCACGAAGCCGCCCAATGCGACGCTTCTCCAACTTCTTATCGGGTGTGTATCCTCTAGTTCCACGCACCACCAAAGGACCTCCTTCGTCTTTTCAATCTGCCCGCTTTCTTCGTATGCTCGTGCTAGTGCATACCATGCTTCCGAATAGTCCCATCCAGAGCCAAGCTTGGTCAGCGTCGACAACAACCCGAAAGCACGGTCCCTAGCTGCGAGGCGGTTGAGAAGTGGTGGTGATAACTGGTTCTCCGCAGACGGCGTGTGCGACGTAAAATGCCGTGTCGCTACTTGCATCGTGCCCTGCTGAGCAGCTGGCGCCGACAAAGTGGTAGATGGCGTGGTAAAGGTGGGTTCCGACGATGGCTCCAGAGATATGACTTCACCATAGATATCCAAAAGGATGTTAGCGAGGCCTACAATGCCTGCTGGGTGATCTGGGAAGTGTAGAAGAGCTCGCTCGAAGGCTGTGCTTGCTTCATGCCTGAGGTCTTGCGCGACCAACATTTCACCTCGCTGGAGTATCGTCAGCTTCATGATAAGAGAATTAAATAACTTCTGAAACTTACTGCTGTGAACGCATCAGCCCACAACTCCTCGACACTTTTACCTGCGCCCCACCCTTTCTCCGCGAGTGATTTGGCCGTCGAAGATTCTTGCGAAGCTTCAGCTTCGAACTCTTGCACTAACTTCATGGCTTCACCGATAGCCTCTCTAGTATCCTGGAACATTTGAGCTCGAGAGTATAGACCAGCGATGAAGATCCATATGTCTACAAGCAGCGAAACTTTCTGCCGACGTTCTTGAAGTTTGGAGAAGCGAGGATCTGGAGGTACAAAGCCTGTGGGCGGGACAGGTGCGGGAAGGCGAACGTCTTGCTTTGTTGGCAGAGAACTTTGGTCGAGCGGCGGGGAGGTGTTGTTCATGCTGTGTGGGATAGCTCGCAAAGAACGCTCGCCGCTCTCGACAGACTTTCGTGAGTTGTTTGGTGTGGAGTGGTGTGCGACAGGACTTTGTGCTGATAAGTTTTCTGGAAGTGGTGGCACCTCGGGTGTCACGTCTGCTTCAGTCACCGACTGTCGCCGAAGACTGGCCGAGCTACGCTTCTGCAACTTGCTGCCACTCCTTGCAACGCCTGTCGGACTGTCATGGTGCTTGTTGTGATGGAAGAGATGGTGCCGTGAATGTCCATTGGCGTGCGTGGTCCCATCCTCTTCAGTAACGGAGATGGCCGGCGCGGTACCAGACTGAGCGACAGGTGTAGAGCCCTTTGAGCTAAGTACTGACGAGTTCCTCGCGGGCGAGTCTGTGTGTGAGGTCTTGACGGAGCCGCGGCCACGGAATATGCTTCCACGAATCGTCCCAGCAGTCTTGGGAGGCTGCAGGGCAAAAGCTGACGTGTCAAGCTTCACCTTCTGTCCGTTGGGATCTCCAAAAAGTCGCCCGTATAGAGCAATAAGCTCATCGCAGCCATCTACTGCCGCGATGGATCCCTCGGTGGTCTCAACCAGCGCTAATTGCGTCATCTTGATCTGAAGTATACCGCTCTTCTCGAAACTCTCCATGCGGTCCGCGACTCCACCATTGTTGATGTCTTGTCCTGTCGTCTGGTTCAGATGCTCACTACGGAATGTGTTGTCGTCTTCCTTTCCGAAAAGAACAGCAGGGTCACCAAATTGCTCGAACGCAGCCTCGCAGGCCTTCTCGGCAGCAGCAAAATCGGATCTTGATGTCAGAAGTAGAGCTAATAGATGCCACAAAGGTATGAGCTTGCGCTCCCTGCCATATTCGGTGACGAGGCCGTCTGACAGCACTCCGTCGGTGCTGATAGCGGTTTGGTTTCTCGTTGCTGACGACAGGGCACGTTTGGCGACCTTGATGGCTCCCGGGATGTCCCTCGTCTCAGCAAGCACAAGTGCCAAAGCGTAGAGTGCATCGACATCGTTCGTGTCGCCATGACCGGGTGACAGGGACCTCCGCAAGTATTGGACCGCCTTGGCCTGAAGTCCGGCTCTTCCTTCAACCTCGTATGTGTGTCGTGCCCAATGTGCCTGACTGATTCCAACAGCACAGTAGGCTACTGCCAGGGCTGTAGGTTCTACAGCTGTATCGGCCGAGACCACAGAGCCTGCGTCGGATGCTGACTTGATGTGCTCTGATTGCTCTAGCCATCGCTCAATATCGTGACCAATCTGAAGCGCTTTTGCAGCCTCATCCCTCGATCCAAAGCGGCAGAGCAGTCGAATTGCTTCTGCCGAAGTTCGCAGAACAGTGCTGTCGCTGTCGATGCCCTCGTCTGCCTTCCCCGACTTCTCCACTCTGTCTTTTCCTCGAGTGACGATCTCGACATAAGAATCGTATGCTTTGAATGCAAGCTTGAACTCGGCCAGTGATGCGTGAACAATGAACAGGGAGCGCAGGATCTGCGTGGAATGGAACGTCTTGGTGGCTGCGCGGTACAGAATCTAGAGTTGTGTCAGCCATTGCAGATGGTTTCACCATTGGCGGGGTGACCCACGTCAAGCACACTACGTCCGATGCCTTCTTTCCCACCTTCTCCGAGATCTGAGTCGGTCCAGGTTGGCCCACATAGTAGCCGCCAATTGTCCATGACTGAGTCTACCCATGCTCCGATTTCGTAGTTGGTCTGGCTAGCTTTTGGGAACAAGGTCTCCTTGATCAGCAAGCCCTCGTAGACCGTCTCGACTCGCTTCAACTCTGCTCTCTGGCGTAGTCGCAGAGTAGACTGTGTGTATAGCGGTGGTTTCTCAGACGTCGCGGTCATGGCCTCGGCCTCGTACGGGCGATCGTGTCGTAGGACGGTCGATAGGGTGTCGTAGTAGGCTTTCCAAGCCAGGCGCCGGTGTCGAGCCGCATTTGGGGCGTCAGATCCTCCACTTGTGGCCGTTGCTTCCCAGAATTTTGCCCAGAAGCGGTAGTTGTGCAGAGCTTGGGTAGAAGTAATGTGTTCTCCAGCACCGGTGGACTGATCTGACAGCTGGCAGAGTCGGACCACGACATTCTCCGTCCACATTTTGGACTGTACCGTAGGGGCTGCGACAGGCGAGGAAGAGAGCCACGGAATTATTGACGAGTATGTGGTGGCTGCGTCGCCAATTGCGCCCGTCTTCTCTTGGGCGGAACCTGTGGCCATGTGAGCATCAGTAGCACAAGTCACTCTCAGCGCCTGCCGTACCCTTCAGATATGTGCCTTTGACTACGCATACCTTGGACCAGCCGCTCAAAGCCCCCTGCCCGGACAGGCTGGTCGCGACTGCCCCAAAGTCCTTGGGCAGGCGCGCAACTGCGAGACCCGGCTCGTCGAGGACGTAGTGCAGCCAGCCGAGACACACGTTGGCCTGGAAGGCATCTTGGCTGGAGGGATCCTCTCCCTCGATAGCAGTGAGCAGCGAGGGTATGAGCTGCGAGAGGCCGTGGGAGGCGGTTGATGCGGCGGTCGATGGTCGCTGGGTGCTGTAGGCGGCTATTCGGGCTTCAGAGCGCGCTGTGAGAGCGAGGCCTGCATGCGCCGTTAGCCCTCAAGAACCTCGAATTCGAGTGCGAGTCGCGAACATTTTCGATGCGGCGCATGCTTCTCGACCTTTCTGCACAGCTCGGGCACGTCTTGCCAACGGCCAGCACACCTCGCCTCGTCCAATTGCTGGATGTAGCGCTGGGCCTTCTCGCTTTCAGAGGCGTTCTGTGTCGCTGTAAGCTACAAGACAATATGCGTGACATGACGTTGCTACGGCCCTGGGAAACCTAGGAAAGAAGTGTGGAGACACGTACAACCATTGTATTACTGCTAGCACTATTCGACTACGTGAGTCGCAGGATGTCAGAATGCATGTTAGGGAAGAATGCGGTATGCGCCGAGGACTGTCATGTCATGGCCCGTACAACTGCTCTCCAACACGTTCCCCCAAACGCTCACCGAGCTGGCTAATCGACGTGATCCCTGCACACTAGTCTACGGTAGTCTAGCGGCCCGATCTTTCTGCCGGCATCTAAACTTTTTCTGGTCCAACATCTCGCTGCCAACATTGCAGCAGCTGAGTGTCTAAAGGCGACTCATACAAGAGAAGGAAGAAATGGCACCTGTCACGTCTGAGCTCGCGACCTTGCGCGCGCTCACGTTCCGCCTCGCATCCACCGCAACATCACAGCTGCCGCAACACGTGCCTGCTATAGCTGCATCTCTGGCAAATTGCAGGTCACTACTTTTGTTGCCTCAGGCTGCCGCATCGAGATCGTCATCCGAAAGTACAGTCGCCCTGCATAAATATCGTACCCAGCTCTCGACACTGCTCCAGGACCGGACCATTCAAGGACGATGGGCTGCTATCGTGCTCATCAAGGCGACCATCGAGATCGGAGGATGGGAGATTCTCCAAAAGTCCCTTCCCTGGGTGCGTGGGCTGCTGGGCATCTTGACCAAGCCTGACCCACCCTCCTCGAAGAAGCTCTCCATCATCACACTTACGCGCATCTTCATGCTCACGAGGGATTATCCTACCTTGGTCCGTGAGATCACCACGCCATCTCTCCCAGCATTCGTTCAGTCAGGCCTGCAGATAGCCACTTCGAAAGCACCGGCACCATTGCTGCTAGTGGTGCTCGAGAGCTTCAATGAACTGCTGCCACGGCATCCTACCATCTTCCGGACTTACCTCAAACAACTGACTCCACTTCTAGCATCCCTGATTGCGCCGACCCCCTCAAGCAAGCTCGGAGAAGAACAAAAGTCTGGCCAACGATTCGAACTCACGGCGGGTGTGATCGCATCCGCGCAGCAGCTGTACGTTCAGACATCGTGTTCCGCGCCCAAAGGAGCCTCTAGCGAAGAACGGGAGAAGTCGCTTAAAGCCACTATCAACAACGTACATCAGGTGGCCGACAAGGTGTTTCGCGCCGTGATTGAGGATTGGCAATCGTCTAATAGGGACGCGGCCATAAACGGCCACACGCTCGATGATGAGATGCAAGATCTAGAATCCGTCAACATGGCCCTTCCGGCGTGGGCAGGTCTGTTTGCTGGCAGCGAGCGTCTTGTACACCTACTACACCTTGTACAACAATATCTGGCACTCCCAACAGCAAGCTCAGTAGGTCTCAACGTCAGCGTGGTCATGGATCTGGTCACGAGGATACTTTCGATCACCGTCCCAGGAGCCGGAGGCAAGACGCACCGAGATGCCGCGACGTTCAACAACCAGGTCAGTAAAGAGGAACGCGACAACCTCTGGCTAGTATTGCCAGACATCCACGTTGCAGCCACAGAAATCCTCCTGGTACTGGCGCGACGATCACAGTCTAGCACGCTACCGTTGGACTCTCTCATTGTCGACCAGCTTGTCTGGGTCTTCGCGGCCGAAAGAGACTCTGTCCAGATCCGATCTGTCTGTTATCGCGGCATTGCAGCGGTACTACAACGTTCCGGCGCTGGCTTGTCGAAGGTTTCAATCAACTCGCTCGTGCCCCTCATGCGCACGTGTTGCGAGGATTTGCTCCCGTTTGACAGCCCTGTTGTAACAAAACCAACGCTTGCTCAAAACAAGGCAAATGGAACTACGCCATCTCAAACTACGGCTAATGCCGATACTTTCCTCGACTCTTCGAAAGGTATTGACGCCACTGGGAAACAGTTCCTGGGCTTAGAGGAGGCGGCCTACAATCTGCTACCCATGCTATTTGCCAACATCCGAACTCAATATCTCTCCGACTCGATGCGCGGACGCCTCGACCGTACCGCTGTCCTCACCCAGAATAAGCCAGCAATGCTCGCTAGCGTTCTCAACCCACCACCAAGCAAGCGCTTTGGCAAACCGGCTGCGAGCATCTTACCACTCATGGCTAGATCATTCCCGGAGTCAGCAGATGTTGAAGGATTTTTGCGACCCAGAATGCCAGCGATTCGCCTTGGTAGGCAGGACACCGAGATGGCGGATGTTGGTGAGTGCGGGGGCGAGAACGAGGGCGAGGAGGAAGAGGAAGAGGAAGATGAGAAGGTCCAAGAAGTGGACAAACAATCGGAGGCGGAGGCGGAGGCGGAGGATGGCGACTTTGTGGGTCACGAGCTGGACACTCTCCTTCAATCAGCAAGTCAGACGGGCATTGCATCGAAAGATTTTGCGATGGCAGATGGCTCGAATCTAAGCGCCGAGCCCAGCTTCACTGTAGATACCATCACAGGTGCTACACCTGCAGAAGCACAGGTGATCGGAGAAGCTCAAGCTCATGCGAAAGATTCCGGAAAACGAACTCAGGGCGAACAAGCACAGTCGTCGCCAAATAAAAGGGCAAAGTTTGGCGAAAACAAGCAGTCCATCAGTTCTCGCACACGATCTAGCTCAGCCGTGGAAGCTCCAGTCGGCAACCATTCTGACAGCACGCCTGTTGCGCCTGAGTCGTCAGAATTTACAGCATCTAATACAGCGTCTGTAGCAACGGAGCTACCAGAGCCAGGTGAAGCCGGAGCGGAAGGTGCGGACAGCGACGAGGATGATGTTGTATCGCTAGTCATGGGTCAAGACACGGACGAGGAATCAGAGTAGGCCTTAGACAAAAGCTTTGAAACATGAAAAATCTATTGTGGTCGCGCGGCTTCCACTTTGGTGAAGGAAGTGAAAGCAAACAACGCACGCCGCACGGACGTTTTATGTGACGTCCATCTTGCTCGTGCACAACTTTTCAGTACGCACCCACTCTATGCGGCCTCGCCCTCGCACTAATCTTGAGCTCTACTTTCGATCTATTGTTCATTGACTTTACCAAATAGACCGACTTGTACTCTCGACGCCGGCGATCGAGACCGTTACAACCCTTCCGCTTTCACAACAACTAGACCTCCCTCCACTCAGACTCAAAAACACCAAGCACGGTTCAAATGGCGCCCGCCTCTCGCAGCACTCGCAAACCAGCCGTGTCAGCACCTTCCAAAGTCAGGAAGTCTCATGCGTCACTCGCGCCCATCAAGAGGGTTATCCACGAAAAGGTAGTCCGCGCAGTCAACCTCAACTACGAGCGCGGACGCTACCCGTGGGATGACTTCCAGGACGAAATCATCATCGACTCCGTGGAGGTGCCATATCTTGGAAGCCGAAAGCCGCTGGCCGGCGTCGCGCACTATCTCCAACAACTCAGCCACCAGAAAGAGCCCTACAAGCACATATGCACGCACCCAGACGAGTACCGCAAACTGCCCGACCACGTTTCTGAGCCCGATGAAGAAGAAGACGCAGACTCCGATTCAGGAAGCGAGACAGACCCTGGCATCAACTACACCGTCGCCGCGAAACCGCCGCCCAACCTAGAGCACTATGAACAACCAATCTACGAAGCCGAGATCCTCAACCCAGCTGTCTTCCTCGCTGTCGTGCGTATAGCGCAGAAGAACTACCCGTTTCTGGAATATGTGTCCGCGCTCGGACATCTTCCCAACTTGCCCGTAGATGCACCGCTGCCGAAACTACCAAAGGCCGTCTTCCCAGAAACCGTACCATACGCTACAGCACGATCTGCAACCGCTTTCACTCTCCTCTTCCTCCCAACCTTCTGGGCCGATGGTCGCCACGCGCTCGGGTACTACGAGATCACCGACGATAAGGATCCCCGGATGGCGACGTGTTTCTTTACACCGTGCACGACGGCAGACCTCGTCAAGTTTAATCTCGTGCAGTGGTATTCTGGCCGCAATGCCAGGGGCGTGGAGAACATGAAGTCTGTGGGTGGGAAAGAAGGCGATTGGTTACATCCTGATGTTGTGGAGGAGTGGGAGGACTGGAAGTTCAGCGTGCGTGTTGTGGGTCGCATGTGGCAGGAGAGGTTGAATTTGTATTTGGGTGGTGAGGAAGATGGCGGGAGGGCTTAGTAGGGAGGGGATAATGGAGGGCGGGGAATTTTATTGGATATGTACAGGAATCGGGAAGCAGTTGTCGCTAGGAAATATGAAGTCACTTTGCGCACATGGATCAACATATGGTTAACTAGGTGAGAAGGAGGACGGAGAAAAGGCTCCGTGGGAGGTCTAAAACACCTGATCGAATTGTATGTCTACAAAAGCCAGTGACCTGTCGTCGCTAGTAAGACTGAAGATCTTTCACACACATACAATTTCTATCATGTTGTCTCGCACTGTTCTTTACGCACAACACCTTGCCGCACAACACCTTCCCGTCTGATGTCCGTCTTTGCTTCACTCCAACGACACAAAACGTTCGTATCCATTGCGTTGACTTTCCGGACACACTGGACCCTGAAGTTGATGGCCAATGTGACACAACAATTCTCAAAGAACCCCCTTACCCAGCTCCGCTCTTCCTACTTCAACGGGCTTCCATCCGCACCCTCGCGATACACCCCAGAATAGCACGCTGGGGGCCCACCGATCGAATTAACCCATCGTTGCATTCCCTGCTCAACCGCCCACCTGAAGTCAGTCTCCAGCTGCTTCGCATCCGCGTACGAGTTAACGCCATCCGCAAGGTGCAGCATCACGTGAACCGATAGAACTCTCCACACGTTGCACATGGCCGACATATCGGTAGCAAATCTCCTCGCGAGTGTGGTCATGCCTGCGTGCACGGTGGTCGAGCGCGGTCGATGCTGGCGCGTAATGTACTTGAACATGAGTCGGACGGGTAAGCTCGATGTCAGTGTGACAGGCATTGTCACGAACGTTGATGGTACTGATATGGCGATAGCGATGGGCGGGTAACGGTTCGGAGTATCGAAATCGATCATGTTGAATTTCGCGATGCGAAGCATGAAGGTCGCGATAGCTTTGATGCCAGTTGAGGAAAGGTGGGTGAAATTGTACAAGGAGTCGTGGAGTGCTGACAGGGAGTCCTTGCCGCTCCTGTACTCGTGGATCTTGCGTATCGTCCAGGGGTGGCTCGATGATAGTATGAGCTTGTCGACAAAGGTCCTTCGAGGAATGACGGCGCTTTGCATGGACATGATACCCGGTAGGTCTCGCACGCCGACTAGTAAGGTTGGAGGTGACTTGAGCATTCGGGCTAGAAGAGGATTGATGATGGACCCCGCTTCCTCGTTCAAAAACCGACAAGTCGCAAGTATGCGGACACCTGGAAGAGAGGGATTGACCAGAATGAGGAAGTGCTCGCGTGACTTGTCCATCGGGACTCGTGTTTTCTTCCACTCGATGGTGAGGTGCCCGAAGATCATGAGACGCAGCTCTTTGGGCAAATCGAGGAGCCGGAAGGGACTCGGAGTCTCCTCGGGAGGATCGAGCTGTCCCGCGCCGCAGAGTAAGATCTGTGAGAGACGCATTGCAGGTGCGGCGTGCGAGACGCTAGGTACGGTCTGCGCGGTTGAGGTCGATGGGCGATGTGGGTGATGTGGAGTGACCCTGGTGTTGGCTGAGCTCGCGGTCAATGAGAAGAGTTTGTTCTCATTGGCCAAAATCTCGATGTTCACTTTCATCTTCACCAAAAGAAGTTCCAGCCCAATGCAGCGAGTCACCTGCGTGTTTGCCGAGGTGAAAGCGCTCGTTTGGCGAGCGAGCGAGCGATTGACGCGAAGTGCGCATTGCGTGAAAATAAACACTGAATTGTGCAAAATCGCGGTTCAGTCGCTCATCGCAACGACTTTTGGGTGGGTTGCATGTTTGCGGATACGTTCAAGCGAAGCGGACGCGAATGCTATTTTAGACTGACATCTCATCTTTCGCATGCGTCTTTTCGATCCGCTGCCACTCAGGAGGAGTCTGGGTATGAATGTGTTTGCATTCATTGTGTCAACCTCGAGGACGCACTGCACGCTGAAGTTGGTGACTCGGAGATTCCAAGCACCTTCGTAAATTCGTGCGACGTTCACTCGAGAGACATTTCTTCCGGCCCGACATCTTCACCACACAGTCGTTTGTCTCAAAGCTCTGGATCGGGACGCGTCTTTGCCGCAGCCACATAATATGGAGCTGGAACTTCAGCTGGCAACGCGTTGGTGTGGTGTGTAAGACTGGTGGTCATGTTGCGGGGCGAACGAATGAGGCCGGAGCTGCTAGCGTCAATGAGGAAGGTGCCATGATTGGGCAGGGATAAATCCGGGGTAGACATGCAATTTGAGTGTCGTCTTCTTCACATGTTCGCATCACACCTTTTGCTCTCCCTGACATGATTCGCAGGTGTTTCGCCTGCTAGTGAACGATGCAAATGAGCCTCATACCATCTCGCATTCGATTGGCTCGACCTCGGTCCGCGCTTTACCGTCCACGATGATCCTGCCCGAATCGTCACTTCCGTGGTGACGTGACGCTATGGTAGCGCCGGCCACTTGAGGTCTCCGCGTTACTCTGCCCTGGTCCTCGTATGTCACAGTCTTGCTTGTGTTCTTTCTTTCAGTCAAGTACGCGGGTAGAAGACCACTATATATCCTGAGCAGCACCTGGACAGTGATCAGTATCTCGCAGAGCATCTCCAGCTTCACACGATCATCATGCTTTTAACTTCATTGCTCAGGGCACTTTCTGCCACACTACTCCTTCCGGGAGGACAAGCAACACCCTTCCACCATAAAAAACGACAAGCTTCTCTCGATTCCTTCATAAAAAGTCAAGCCGACGTCTCCATAAAAGGAGTTCTCGCCAACATCGGCACTGATGGATCTAAGGCTCAGGGCGTTCCAGCAGGGATTGTCATCGCATCACCATCGCGGACTGATCCTGACTGTAAGCTTGACGTGTAAAAGTAAAGGCACAAGACTGACCTGCTTCAGACTACTTCACTTGGACTCGAGATGCTGCCTTGACGTACAAAGCGATAGTGGAACGATATGTCAACGGCGACAGTTCTCTTAAGCAGAAGATCGATGACTACGTCTCGGCCCAGGCCTTTCTCCAGGGTGTATCAAACCCATCTGGAGGTCCTGATAGTGGAGGGCTTGGTGAACCGAAGTTCGAAATTAATAGAACAGCATTCACTGGGCCATGGGGCCGTCCGCAACGTGATGGTCCACCACTTCGTGCTACTGCTCTGACTGTTTACGCTAATTGGCTCATCACAAACGGTCAGGCAGCGCAGGCAGCCAACACTGTTTGGCCTGTCATCGCTAAAGATCTGGCATATGCCGTCCGCTACTGGAATCAGACCGGGTTTGACCTGTGGGAGGAAGTCAGCGGCTCATCTTTCTTCACCCTATCGGCAACACACCGTGCCCTTGCTGAGGGTGCGGCACTCGCAACAAAACTCCAAAAGACCTGTGACGGGTGCGCTACAGCCGCACCACAAGTACTTTGCTTCATGCAAAGCTTCTGGACTGGCAGCTACATCGACTCCAACATCAACGTCAACGAAGGGCGAACTGGAAAGGACGTCAATTCTATTATTTCGTCAATCCATACTTTTGATCCGAAGTCCAAATGCACGGATGCGACGTTCCAGCCCTGCTCTTCTCGGGCTCTTGCAAATCACAAGGCCGTGACTGACTCTTTCCGCTCAGTGTACGGCATCAATCGTGGTATTGCTCAAGGCCGTGCGGTCGCTGTTGGGAGATACAGTGAAGATGTCTACTACAATGGCAATCCGTGGTACCTCGCTACTACTGCTGCAGCTGAGCAGCTATACTCTGCCTTGTATCAGTGGAATGCGCAGGGATCTCTCACGATCGATGCAGTGTCTCTACCATTCTTCAGAGACATCATTTCGACCGCCGCTACGGGCACATATGCCAAAGATTCAAACACGTACAAGACAATCGTCGCAGCTGTTCGCACCTATGCTGATGGTTACATGGCGATTGTGCAGAAGTACACTCCTTCCAACGGCGGCCTTGCTGAGCAGTTTGACAAGAACAATGGCTCACCACTCTCTGCGTATGATCTTACGTGGTCGTATGCTGCATTCTTGACGGCTACCGAGCGCCGCGCTGGTGTCGTGAGCCAATCGTGGAACGAGGCATCCAACAACATCCCACCCACGACATGTACCGGCACGCCTTCCTGTAACGCTCGTATCACCTTCAATGTTCGTACCACTACCACTTTCGGCGAGAGCATTTTCGTCGTCGGTCAGCTCACGCAGCTCGGAAACTGGCGTCCAGCAGATGCCAAGGCTTTGAGTGCGAGCAAGTACACCGCAAGTGATCCACTTTGGACTACGGACGTTGATTTGCCGGCTTCAACGGTTTTTGAATACAAGTATATCAGAAAGTCGTCAAGTGGTCAGGTTACTTGGGAAAGCGATCCGAACCGGAGATACACCTCTTCGAGCGGATGTGGCAGCACAGCCACGGTCAACGACACTTGGAGGTGAGAGGTGGGTACTGTAGCTGTGTTCTAGAAGGAACAGATAACCTTGAGCGAAAGGGAAAAAATTGGGGTCTTTCTCTAGACCGAGATACATCACTACAATTGTACACAAATTCATCCTGCTCGTAACAAAGACTTTTCAATGTGGTACGAGTCAAACGATACGGTCAACTATGATTCTGCGCTATATTGTGTCATCATGAATGCTCAGATCTCAACGAGAATGATGTCTCAGGTAAAAAATTGTCGTGTACAAAAAGTGCTAGCACCGGCACCAGCCTCCTGATTGTCCTGATTAGTCTAACTGTAAGCGGGGACGGCTCGGACCGCTAGTCGAAAGATGTGGTCAAACGTCAAGCGTCCGATCAAGACTTCTGGCAGCCCGCTTTCCATCTTTTTGTTCACGCGTTATCTGTTCAAGAAACAATGCAAGATCCCTCCAAATAGTTTCAGTCGTTGTATTCCAGCGTCGTAAAGCCTTGAAGAGATCGACAGAGAGCCTTTGGGTGCCGAAATCGGCAAATGGCTCGGGACGAGGATCGCTTCGTCTCAAATGATGACTTCTACAAGGATGCGCCCGCCACGTCTCACAAAGCATCAAAATTTACTTTTCCCCGACCGTCGTGTCACACCGGAAATATCAACGCCGGTCGAACGTGACTGCAGCGCCGCTGATGGCGCTATTTTCACGTTCGGTCTAAAGACTGGCGTTGCACATACCTTGCAGCGCGGCCCGGGCAGAGCAAAGCCATTGGCTGCGTAGAAGCATATTTGCAGGGCATGTTCTCTAACCAGAGCTTGGTGGGTTTTTGACGTGCTGTCCCCACCGCTGCGTTCACATCACCTTCACGCGACATGCGACCTTAATTCTACCTCTGAACAGAACCACCATACCTCGCGTGCTGTGACATCATGTCAACGCAGATCGACTTCAGTTTGGTGCGATACTCGCCAATCGAAGGCACGCACTTCTTCTACGATGCTCGATATCCATCAACCGTGCAGTTCCTCTTGTCGGGTCGTTGGGAGGCTTGGGACGTTGGCTGGGTCAAGTGGTATATTGAGATCGACAGTCAGCATTGCGGATCTGTAGCTAATCAATGTTAGCAAATCTCAAGATGCAGAAATTAGACGCATCGCAGAGGAGGCAGAGGCACGACTGATCAACGACCCAGAGTCGGGCTACACGGCTTGGCCAGCGCCACCTCCTCCTGGACCTCCGGGTGCTCAAATTGACAAACAGGCGTCGCCTGCTGCAACTCGGGATCGTTCACCATCTGCGCAGACATCAGATCAGGCTTGGACTGAGCCTACACAGAACGCGCGACCGTCAGCCTCGGCTTCTCCTCAACTCTACGGATCTTCTCCACCAAGCGTAGGACAGTCCATACTTGATCCATCACTATACTACGATCAGCCTTCGTCGTCATCTTGTCAAACTACGCAGGGATCATCGAAAGGCAAAGAGCCTGCGCACAGTGTACCTACCAATGCCATCGATCCCAGCATTGCCAGTGCACAGCAACAACCTCAATCAGCCCCAGACCCATCTATACAACCAGCACCACCCACGGGAGTTGTTCTTTCCAGAGACAGAGAAACCAAGATTCTCCTCTCGATCGACGGAGACGGCATCCGTGGGCTATCTGCCTTGCTGCTCATCGAATCGTTGGTCAACGCTATCTGTGTCGAGATCGGACAACGACTTGATTGCCACCAGATTTTCGATCTGACAGGTGGCTCTTCTCTCGGCGGGATCATAGCTATCTTGTTGTGTCGATTACAGATGCAGGCACATCGTGCAAGAAAGGCCTATAAGGAAATCGCGCGACATGTGTTCCTGAACAAGAGGGATTTCTTCATGTCTCTCGACCCCCAAGCACCCATGCCGAACGGTGATGGAGAAGGTCTCGAGGCCGAGATTAGGACAGTCATTGAGCAGGAATTAGGGTCTCAGGACGAAACCTTCTTCGATGGGAGGGAGAACTCCGGAGATGTGTAAGTTGTAATACTTGGGCTTGAAGACTGTGCTAACGGGCTTAGTAGCTTCGTAGTCTCAACGCACATCGAGATAGGGGCGAACAAAGCAGCGCTGATGCGCTCGTACCAGACGCGTCGTATCACGGGACCCGAGCTAGACGCCAACATGTCCATCGTCCAGGCGATGAGAGCAACAGCAATAGCGCCCAGGTACATGCTGCCACAACCAGGGACCAATCAGCGTCTGGTAATAGAACCAGGGCTGGTGGATCATGGTACATCGAAGAACAATCCAGTCCGCGACATCCTGTACGAGTGCAGAAAGCTCTTTCGCTATGCCAACGACATGATGATCATTGTATCAATAGGCTCTGGACTCGGCATGGATCGATTCAACGAGATCCCCGAGATGGCAAACAGCGTTGATGACAGGAGCGCCGAAGCGAGACTATGGGCAGAGAAGTTTGAGGCGGATCACCGTGCACTGATGGAAAGAGGATGGATGAAGTACTATAGGTTCAACGTACCGGGACTCGACGACGTACCACTGGAAGAATGGTGCCACGAGGATGAGATCAAGGAGAAGACATCAGCGTATCTGGCGCAGCCGGAAGTTAGCCAGATGTTCTACGCTTGCGTGGATGCGATCACGACCCTTTTGCTGGGTCCGCAACCCCGGCAGTAGGTGTTGGATCTCAAATTCGTCGACCATATCGGTCAAAATAATATGAAGGTTTCAATACCATGAGCTGTCTCGAAACGTTCATGTACTTCTGGATGTATTCACTGAGCAAGTCATCGCGTACCTGGGCCGCGTGCTATCTACCAGTCACCTTGGAAATCACCCTCCCGTGCTGGGCCAACGAAGTGGGGCAACGGCGGACCGCAAAGAAGGAATGCAAGTTTCACCACCACCATATGCGCATCTTCACGATTACCAGCCAAGATGACATCACGCATTTTCGAAAGTGCAAGAGTGTGGCACAGAGTGCATCAAGCCGCGTGATAAAGCGCCAATGACGCAATGTCTGATCCTTCAACTTGGCGGAGACGCCCATCTTCGCGTACAGCCACCAACAGGGAAAGATCAATGGTTGGATCAAAAATCCGACACCTCAGAATCGATCGTTGGCTACCCCGCGCCCTGGCTTCTTTATACTATAACACAAGCCTTGGCTGCGCAAAACAAGCGCCAGCATTGGCGGATAAAGCACACCGCAAACAAAGCTTCCCGCCTTATGAAGTCAGCGGTAGGGGTAATTGGCAATATGTCTGCCGCTCATGCAGGTCTCTGAGAGGTGAAGATGGAGCAACCAGCCTGAGTAAATGTTGGTCGTGAGTACTGTGTTTGCTTATACTCGTGCTCATGCCATCTTGTTATTTCTTTGTACCTCGAGTTCCGTGTTTACTATCTTGAGTACTGCGTTACAAACTTCACCATGATGACAGTCGAAGAAGGAAAGCCTCTTGCAGTCCCTGGCACTGAGGATGACGTGAAACATGAGCAAGGCGCAGATATGGGACAAGAGCACACAGAGCGAGTTACTACTGAGGATGGCAAACGCGAGCTCACAGAGTCGGATGCTTGGAACAAGCTTGGCTATAGCTTCCCTACTTGGCGCAAGTGGTAAGTTCATGGGAGCTCAGAATCGACCGAGTATGAAAAAGAGTGCTAATATCCGTCATCAATGGCAGGCAAATTCTCATCGTGGTGTTCTTCATTCAAATAACTATTAACACAAATGCCTCCATGTACTCTCACGCTGTCGCCGGCGTCAGCGAACAGTTTGGTGTAAGCAAACAAGTTGCACGCATCCCGCAAATGGCTTTCCTCGTTGCCTACGGCTTTGGCTGCGAACTTTGGGCGCCCTGGTCTGAGGAGTTTGGTCGCTGGCCTATACAGCAGCTCAGTCTGTTCCTTGTCAATCTCTGGCAGATTCCATGTGGCTTGTCAAAGAACTACGCAACATATGTCGTGTTCAGGATCTTTGGTGGACTATCCACTGCCGGCGGCTCAGTAACTTTAGGTGTACTGGCCGATATGTGGACCCCGGACGAGCAAGAGTATGCCGTCGCTTTTCTGGTGTTGTCGTCTGTTGGTGGATCAGTTGTCGGCGCTATCCTCGGAGCATTCGTCGAGGAGTATCTGCCGCTACCCTGGATATTCTGGATGCAGCTCATTATTGGTGGAGTTGTTCAGCTCATTCACCTCTTGTGTAATCCAGAGACCCGATCAACAATACTTCTTGACCGCGAAGCAAAGAGGAGACGAAAGAGTGACGAAGATCCGAATATATATGGTCCGAACGAGATTCGTGGCGGGCACAGAATCACCTTGAAAGAAGTCGGAACGATCTTTTGGAGGTATGTACACAAGCTAGGTACGACTGAACATGATGCTGATGGTATGCTAGACCGTTTTACATGTTCATTACCGAGCCCATCGTGCTGTGGCTCTCGCTTCTTAGCGGCTTTAGCGATGCGCTTATCTTCACCTTTCTCGAGTCTTTCAAACCAGTGTATTCGCAATGGGGATTTGGTACTGTTGGCGTTGGCCTAGCATTTGTACCGTAAGTAAATTCCATGTCTACACTGCGCAGCAACGTTAACAACAGGCAGCATATTGATTGGATACTTCCTCGCATATGCCTCATATATGCCTTCCATCATCACTTTCCGTCGTAGGCGTCGTCAGAACCCGGGATCAGTAGCACCTGAGGCTCGACTCTGGTGGCTGTTATTCCTCGCCCCGCTGGAAACTATCGGGCTCTTCGGCTTTGCTTGGACCTCGTTGGGTCCAGACTATGGCATACCCTGGATAGCGCCAATGATCTTTTCGACCTTGATTGCAATGGCCAACGTGAGTGCCTGCGCCACGAGTGCTTTCATGTGAACTGACTTATCATAGTACGCCATCTACCAATCATCCATCGACTACCAAACCGCCGCCTACGGCCCATACGCCGCCTCTGCGACGGGTGGCAACGATCTTGCGCGTGACTTCCTGGCCGGTATTGCAGCGCTGTATTCAGCGCCGCTCTACGAGAATATCCCAGGTCGGCCTTTGGCATACCCATCCACTATTCTTGCGTGTCTCGCGTTCTTGGTAACGATTCCGATCTACATCGTGTACTGGAAGGGGCCTGAGATCCGTGCAAAGTCGAAGTTTGCGCAGGACCTTGATAAAACGTTCAATGAGCGGAAGGCAAAGCGATCGAAGAGCGTCCCGGCGCTGGAGGCGGGACAGCAATCGGAGAAATAGAGGAGGGTATGGAGAAAGAGCTAAGAGTGTCAGTGCTAGCACGTACTAAGTCCGGAGCGTAAAGGTATGGCTGGATTGATTCCATGACGATCAATGTCATATTTCGCCTTGATATTCATCGCAATGAGACTTGCATGATGGGTTACAACAGCCCCTCAGAGAATGCCGTTCAGAGCCTGTGTGATATTCATGTCAAGGTACTGTTCCCTAGGCATCGCTGCTCGATTCTAACTGGATTGGTATTGACATAGCTACTGTTAAACCTCAGGACGTACACTCTGATATCAGAAGCCATAAAGTAGATGCGCGACTGACGAGTGCTCCACACTATCGACTTTAGCACATCGCTCAAACCGATCTGGCCAGACTAAACAATTACATGCCTTCAACTTGAGCAGCCAAAACAACGTAGAGAGGCCATTGACCAGAGCACCTAAAGCCACTGATAACCTCTCCAGTATTTGTATCGATCGGGAACCAGGAACGATAGACTAGTTCGCCTCACTCACGTTTACCCATGTATCTCCGCTGCCGTTTGAGCCTCTCCCCTTTATCCCATAGAAAACGATGAACAAGGGTACTATGCTTAAAATTATGTCTGGGAGAGAGGAACTTCCGTGATCGTCTTTGCTGTATTGAAAGGGATCACAGTGGGTTGACTAGTCGTGTCGACTCAGTGACCAGGATTGGTGTTACTTCCAAGCCCAAATTAAAAATCTTGAAGAATCTTCGATATATACATTACTCACACGTGAACACGTGTCGTACCATACGCAACCATCAATATTCTTCTCCAAAAATGACGCTACCACTCTCTACTCAAGACTCACTTGGTTCGAGCAGATCACATCCAGTCACCGTCCTTCCACAACCGATCGTAAACATCTGCATCCTCTTCGTCAAGGAGTCTATCACTGGCAACAACGACCATTCCATCACTAGATCGAACCAGCGTAGCCAGTGTCGCAATCGTAGCTCGTAGGAAGCCAAACATCACCGCCAAATTGATGCTCATTCATTTGTCAAGGCTTCGGCCAAGGGAGAGCAGGCCCATCGCGACGCCAGAATCATCCATGCGCTCCTGAACATCCACTGCGAACACACACACGGCGTCTACGAAGCTACTATGATTGTCGGTAGCGCGTTTTCGTAGCGCGAATTGAACACAAGGGCGACGCTCCTTTTCTGGTATGTGATGGTTGTCGACCCAAGGAAGTCCGGCATAGCCTTTGGTTGAAGCAATCGATTTTGCCTGGTGATAGAGGCTTCGCGCTGCGTATTAGACGAACTTGTCCAGTTCCGCGTTGCTCTCGTGTTGTGGTTTACCCTCGATGCGGTAGCCGGTGTTTGTGTTGTGCGAGTCAAAGCAGACGTCCTTGTAACGGAATAAGAAGACCGGAGCGCCCTTCTCTGACGACATCAACGCATGGTGGCACGCAACGATCAGCCACAGCACGCCCTCTCGTGCGCTCAGATGCTTGAGAGATGTGATGTCCGCTTCGATGCGTGGTGCAGGTCCCTCCAATCCAACAGGTTGCAGAAAACGTCCTGTGGTCGCGTTGATAATGGGCCCAGCTTCTTCTTTGACAAAGCGGCTCGTTCGAAGAATGGCTGTTGGTGCAGAAGTTATGACCCGTGTGAAAGAGCTGGTCTGATCCTCAGTGTTGACGAAATTGATGCGCCGTGTTCCGTTCGGGAGGTTCTCGTATACCATGAGTCGCAACTCAGCTGGCAAGTCGAGGAAGCAGAAGTACTCAGTGGATTCGCTCATTGTGTTGATGTGAGATTGACGTGGATAATTGAGTGTGTAAGAGACTCAGTGCGCTTTTGCGGATGAAAAGGCAGAGTTTGGGGGCGCTGTGAAGACCCCGATGCGGAAAGTGAGAGGCTAGGTGAGAACTGGTGAGATAGAACAGGTGAATCAATCGAGCAAGTCAAGTGAGAGAAACATGCGATCGTACTAGCCACTAACCAAAAGGACTGTGGCGTCATGGCATGTAATCCCACGCGGTACGCAGGTCAATCTGCTCTGCAACCCAGAGCCCCAATTTGCTCTCTCTTATTCTTGCCTTAACGAGTTCATTTGGGAACATCGAGTTGTCGAGCATCATAAAAGCAACTGCAGATCTTCAACGGCAAGCGCCAATGCAAGCCATACGCAGATCTGCCGTCCCCTTACATCGAATATGATTGGTGGCGAGAAATCAAACGATGGCGCTGCATCTTGTTGTTCGACATGTTTCGTACTCGTGGAAAGCTTTTGTGTGTGTGTTCGTCAGGTCTCTCCATCTTCGCGCTTTCCACAATTGCGCTTCGACGACGTCATCATGCATATAGACTAGACGCATCGAGCTCTCGACACAACGGTCTTCAAAGTCAACAACATGGCTTTAAGGTCACGATAGTTTGCCGGAATCAACTGAATTCACAAAGACATTCTGTTCTTTCAGCACACCGAGGTCTCCCCAGACGACTCTAGTTAACCAGTTCGACGCAAAATGAATTACATATCAAGTACACTAATCAAATCAGACACACAAATGTCATGCTAACACTCTCACAGATCTCGTCGACTCCGACGCAATAATAAATCCGCTGCTCGACAATGGCTATCTCCCACACCCTGTCATTCGCGTCGGCATCAGGCGGCAACTCGCCGACCGCCTTGCCTCCATCGCTTCGACATCACTCGAATCTGGCTACAATTCGAAGATGAAGTATGTAGAACTCCTACGAACCAGGCCTATTGCAATCGAGACCGGCACTGCAAATGAACAGCACTACGAGGTTGGCACGAGCGTGCTGCAAGGCATGCTGGGCCCGCGGATGAAGTACTCAGCGTGTCTGTACGAGAAGGGCGGAGAGACGCTTGCGCAAGCTGAGATAGCGATGCTGAGGCTGTATGTTGAACGTGCAGAATTGAAGGATGGGATGAGTATATTGGATCTGGGGTAAGCACACTCGAACTCCCCCTGCCTCAACGACATCCACATCACGTGCTAAACATCCACAAGATGCGGCTGGGGCTCTGCCTCCCTCTACTTCGCCGAAGTCTTCCCCAACTCCAAGATCACCGCCTTCTCCAACTCGCGCACGCAAAAACAATACATCGACTCCGTCGCCAAAGCCAAGGGCTTCTCAAACTTGCAAGTCATCACCGGCGACGTAGTAGACTACGATTTCGAGCCCTCCGTCTACGACCGCGTCGTGTCAATCGAACTCTTCGAGCACATGAAGAACTACCAACTCCTCCTCTCAAAAGTCAACAAAGCACTCAAGCCCGGCGGAAAGCTATTCGTGCACATCTTCGCGCACGCCACGACGCCGTACGATTTCGAAGGGGGTTGGATGACGGAGCACTTCTTTACGGGCGGGACGATGCCGAGTGCGGATTTGTTGTTGTTCTTCCAGGACGAGCTGAAGGTTAAGAGGCAATGGTGGGTCAATGGCATGCATTATGGGAAGACGTGCGAGGACTGGCTGCTCACGATGTGCTCGAATAAGGATAAGATTTGGCCGGGACTGGTGGAGACGTATGGGAAGGAGGGGGCGCTGACGTGGTGGAATAGGTGGCAGGTCTTCTATCTGGCGTGTGCGGAGCTGTTCAAGTGGCAGGGAGGGGATACGTGGGGTGTGTGTCATTATCTGTTTGAGAAGCCTGAGTAGTGGTAGGGAGATTCGGTATGAATCGGTGGTATGGTTGTTGTCAGAAACAAGGCGAAGATATACAGATATCAGTAATCACATTTGCAGTGGAACGCAATGTTTGACTTTATGTTGCTGTTCCATTTGATGTCTTGGCACGGCCATAGTGGAATATCGCAGCTTCCTTCCGTAATCGCGCAATGCTCCAAGCTCTTCGAAACGTATGTACAATGGCTTGTGTGTCGAATGCGTCCATAACTTCCGTTTATTTACTCCTCCATTTCGTGCGTTCAATGGTCCCACGGGTGTCTCCAGCCCATCAATACCGGACCGTCTTTCTTCGCGCGGTACATCAACTGCCTCTGTCAGCCTGTGCTTCCATACCACGGTGTCTGGACATACAAAGAACCACATTGACGCGCCGAGACCAGTGGCCATGAATCTGTAGAACGGCCGGACTTTGGGGAGGTTGACTGGGTGGTCTGGGTGTGGAGCGTACTTGGGCGGGCCCATGCGGGCTCTCGAGGGCTGCATGGTGGATGTCGAGCCTATAGCAGTATTAGAGATCTCCCTCTGTTCAGTCACTTCTTCGGTATAATATACCTGCTGTGTGTCGTGGGCAATGGCTCGTGGTAATTCAGAGTGACGAGGTGAGGTTGCCGTCGATCGGAGCTACGCTAACGGCGGCCGCCAAGGCCCAAGCATGTCGCAAGCACGGGAGATCGCGTCCTTGTCTCCTTCACTGAACGATCGTCTGCTGCTATTATGACGCCCGCACAATAGCAGCGCCCCGCACACTCCGACTCATGGCAGCGCTTGCCACCGCGACGCCCACTCTTCCACTGCACCACCCTCATATGCCCAGCAACATCAATACCCAGCCAGCCTGTCCGCCGCGGGCTCCCTAGCATCAAAGGCGCATTACCACTTTCTCAACTTTCGCGTAAAAGCGACCCACCACCGCCAGAATGGCGAACTCATCGGCGACGGCGTCCGGCCAGAGCCCGGCGCACAAGTTCAAGGGCTGCTCCAAGATTGGCGAGTACGAGCTGATGCAGAAGCTCGGCGAGGGAACCTTTGGTGAGGTGCACAAGGCGCGACACCGCGTCACAGGCAGCGTGTATGCGCTCAAGAAGATCCTGATGCACAACGAAAAAGACGGCTTCCCCATCACCTCGCTGCGGGAGATCAAGCTCCTGAAGATGCTCTGCCACGACAATGTCCTGAGACTGGAAGAGATGGCAGTCGAGCGACCGAAAGCCGAGGGTCGGAAACGCGCAATCCTCTACATGGTCACTCCGTACATGGACCACGACCTATCAGGCCTCCTCGATAACCCCGAGGTCAAGTTTCAAGAACCACAGATCAAGTGCTACATGCTACAGCTCTTCAAAGGCCTCCGATACCTCCACGACAACCACATTCTTCACCGAGACATGAAGGCGGCGAACCTGCTCATCAACAACAAAGGACGTCTCCAGATAGCCGATTTTGGTCTTGCGCGACACTACGATGAAACCGTACCACAACGAGGCAAGGGCAACGGTGAAGCACGGAGAGATTACACCTCACTGGTTGTCACTCGGTGGTACCGGCCTCCGGAGCTGCTCCTCCAGCTTAGAAAGTACACGCCAGCCATCGACATGTGGGGTGCAGGCTGCGTCTTTGGCGAGATGTTCAAGCGCAAGCCTATCCTGGCTGGCCAAAGCGACATTCATCAAGCGCAGATCATATTCGAGTTCATCGGTTCGCCGAGCGAACAGAGCATGCCAGGATGGAACGATCTGCCTGGCGCCGAGGGAATACGCGCTTTTCCACAACATCTGGGAAACATAACGCAACGGTTCCGCGAGCTCTCGCCTACGGGCTTATCACTTATGAGAGACCTCATGCGCCTGGACTGGCGGCGGAGAATCAACGCTATCGATGCGATCGACCACCCCTACTTCCGCGAGAACCCCAAGCCCATGCGCGAGGAAGACATTCCACAATTCGCAGATTCCCACGAACTCGATCGCCGCAATGCGCGCGGTCAGAAGCAAGCATTGCCGCCAGCTCCTCAAGGCGGCACTGTTGGAGGAGGGCCCAATGGCGAATGGACTGGCTCAGGGCCTCCACCAAACGCATGGCAGAACGGCGACCGCAGGTATGCGCCTCGAGACAATGGGCCGCCAGGCGTGGACCGACCTCCTCGGGACAGCTACGACCGACGACCACCTCAATACGATCATCGACCACCTCCACCACCACCTCCAGGCGGCCGAGGACCTACATGGGGCAACGGGGCGGGTGCGCGACACGCCAATCTTCCACTACCCCCCGGTGAAGGTCGTCATCCCCTTCCAAATGTACCTCGCTACGCCGATGGACCAGATCGCAGACGAGGTGGACCTGGGGGTGGAAACGGTGGCGGCGGTAACAACGGCGCTGCCGCTGGCGATGTCTACATTCCAAGTTACAACGACGGCCCACGACGATCACGCGAGCCCGACGACAGACAACGTCGGGGCTCCCGAGACTCTGGTAATTCCAGAGACGGGCACCACGGCGACAGGTCAGACAGGGGCCATGGCTACCGGGATAGAGATTCTCGCAACTTTGGCAGAGAGCGAAGAAACGGACGCACGCGATCGCGTAGCCCAGAGCGGAGGGATAGGAATCGTGACACGCGCGACAACGACATCTATCGGCGGCGCTAATCACTGTGTACGCGGGAAAATGGAGACACGTTGAGGAGCACTAGATAGGGCGTTTGGAGACACTGCAGCATTTCAATGGCGTTTTTTCTTGTAGGGCAGCATCATGGTGTAGCCTATTGATACCAGTCTATTTGTAGTATATGAATTAATCGACCGACACGACTTAATCGTTTGATGCCGTGATTGATGGAGATAGCGGCATGCTTTTCCTACGTCCAAGTCCAGTGCTAAGATAGATAGTTGTGCACTGTCACAAAGTAGTGGAACAGCAGTCTTCCTACTCGTGACAGTCAAACGAGAACGACTGCATGTGCATGTGCATGATGCGGATGTGGCTGGCCGTTCCGCCGCGAAAGTTTTCTTTTGCCGAGTTTAAAAAGCGGAGGCGTTTCCTTCCTTGCGGTTCCCGATCCGATGTTCGGCACCAAAGCACGACATTGTTTGGTCTGGTTTGACTCAGGCTCCACCCCGCGAAATAGTTTGGCAGAGAAACATCACGCTTCACGGAGACATCACGGATTGAATCTTGGAACATTGACGATAGCACTATCTCTACATACTGGTGTTAGATATTTTTTATTATTTCTTTATTCACACGACGATATAACGCCCATTACTGGCTCGACAAGCAAGAAAAGAACCCACCATGTCCACCACACTTAACGGCTACAAGCACTCGTCGGAGCGGATAGCTCACACGGAAGAAAAGCACCTCCCCGGCGGCTGGGTCGTCCTCAAGTTTGGCGGCACGAGCGTAGGAAAGTTCGCAGAGAACATAGCAGGCATAGTCCAGTACGAGCCCACGAGCAGCTCTTCTACACCCTACTAACCACACCAGAGCCGGCCTCACCACCAACCGCTGCGCCATCGTGTGCTCCGCCCGCAGCACCGCCACCAAACTCGAAGGCACAACGAACCGCCTCCTGCGCGCCGCCCGCGCCGCCGAACAACCGGGCCACCGCAAGTACGACGAGATAGTCGAAGCCATTCGCGCCGACCACATCGCCGCCGGGCAGGCCACGCTGCGCTCCGCCGCCATACTGGCCACGTTCATAGCGGACGTGAATGCCGAATGCGAGTCTCTAACCAAGATCCTCGAATCCGCACAGCACCTAGAAGAAGTAACCAGCCGCGCAGAAGACAAGGTCGTGAGCAAAGGCGAGAAGCTGAGTTGTCGATACATGGCCGCCCTACTCAGCGACCGCGGGACCCCCGCGCAATTCGTCGACCTATCCGACGTAGTGCGCATCGCAAACGCGTCGGTGAAGAAAGGGCTAGGCGACCATTTCTACCGCGATTTAGCGGGCGCGCTGGGCCGCGAGGTGGAGCAGTGCGGCGACAAGGTGCCTGTTATCACGGGGTACTTTGGCAGTGTGCCCGGCGGCATTTTGAGCTCGATTGGACGCGGGTACACGGATTTGTGCGCTGCGCTTGTAGCGGTTGGGATTCGCGCGCGGGAGCTGCAGGTGTGGAAGGAAGTCGATGGAATTTTCACTGCGGATCCGCGGAAAGTGCCTACTGCCGCTCTACTCCCCAACGTCACGCCTGGCGAGGCCGCCGAGCTGACGTTCTACGGGTCTGAGGTCATACATCCGTTTACCATGGAGCAAGTTATCCGCGCGCGCATACCGATTCGCATCAAGAACGTTATGAATCCGCGGAACGCAGGCACTGTTATTTTCCCGGATAATCTCAACGAGCTGGATGATCGCGCGCCGCTGCACGCTGGGCTTTTCCGTACGCGCTCCTCGAGTATTCTGAGTCAGAAGCAGCAGGCGGGTCAGGGCCCGAGGCGTCCTACGGCCGTGACCATCAAGCACAACATCGTCGTACTCAACGTACACAGTAACAAGCGCACGCGCGCCCACGGCTTCCTGATGAATATATTCAGTATCCTAGACCGCTGGTCCCTATCCGTGGATCTCATCTCCTCCTCCGAAGTGCACGTCTCCATGGCGCTGCACTCTGAAGTCGCGCTGCTGAGCGGCGGCGTGGAGGACGAGTACAAGATCCAGGATAAAGATTTGCAGGGCGCTGTTAATGATTTGGGGCAGTTGGGCACGATTGATATTGTGCCTGATATGGCGATTGTGAGCCTCGTGGGCAAGCAGTTGAAGAATATGGTGGGGATTAGTGGGAGGTTTTTCAGTGTGTTGGGGGGGAATGGGATTAATATTGAGATGATTTCTCAAGGTACGTCTGGTCTGGATGGAAGACGCGAGGGATGAGAGATTGAGTGAGAGTTGTTGCTAATTTGATACTGCAGGTGCCAGCGAGATCAATATCTCGTGTGTGATTGAGGAGCGCGAGGCGGATCGCGCGTTGAATGTTGTGCATACGAATCTGTTTACCTTTTTGGATTGAAAGGTATTTTGCATTGTTGTGGCGTTGTATACCACATTTAGATAAAGTCTCCCATTGTCTCATCATACTGTCGATTGTGTCTACTCTCTCTCTCAGTGCTGGTGCGGTGAAACTGTTCTGCTCGCACTGTCGATTGTCTCTCTCTCTGGTCTGGTGAAAGTGAAGGCGGGGCAAAGGTGAAGTTCGCGTTTGTCGTCGATGTTGTTGAGGTCGTCGTCATCCGAGTTTTCCACGTGACGTTGTCACAACAAGAGTCCCGACGTGATTACCCACATATGATGAGACTTCTCATATTTTCGTGGAGAGGGATTGCTAAAGTGAAATGTCAACTGTGTTTAGATACCTGGGCTTCTCACGCCTGTCAAGAGCGGTTAACAATATAAAGGCATCATCTCCAACATCTGCGACGCGCGGCTGTCAAATCCGAGCAAAGAGTTCACGGCACTTGACTGAGACAGCTGCTCAAGTGAATTGCTGATTGCGTTAGACACATGCGCTTTTCGTGCGATTCTCAGACCTGATGAGACACCGCTCATGACCTACACCACCTCTGCGGCCCTCATCGTTGGATCCTTGACTTCCACAATATTTTTTCCCAGCCAGAGCTCACCAATTCCAACAAGTATGGCCAATGCCCCGCAGGCGCCCGCCGGTGGCTTCTCCAAGCGACATGTTAGCGGCATGATGAAGCATCTAGCGGATGACGAGCAAAGAAACAGGGCGTTAGAGGTCGCAGCGGAGTACAAGAAAAAGTTCGCCGAGGAACCGCAATGGGCAGCAGTCCGAGCAAGATTGCAAACCTTCGCAGAAGAGGATCCTTTGCGCGTCGTAAGCAAGCGACGCCCAACACCGCTCAAGCAACTCCGACGTCCCACGCTCACGAACAGTTCGTCGGCGCCGCCTGTCGTATCCTACGACGGGCAATCTCCAATCTCAGCTCCACCGCCGCGACTCAGCACCGCGACGAGCTTACTATCTTCCGGCCGCGCCTGCGCACCATCAACACCGCGAGAGCGCTGGGACGTCCTGAACCGTGGGCCCGCGACACCACTCACTCCCACACCGGCAGGCAATGCGTTCGCAGGCGGCGGCTTCTGGGAACAACTCACTCCCAAGACGCCAGTTGCTCCACACACGCCCATAACCGCCATCCCGCGCTCACCGTTCTCACCAATCGTGCCTAAAGATGTAGAAGCGCGTGCCGCATACGACAACATCAAGAAAGAAGTAGACACTATGTCGCGCACCATCTGCGCGAATCGCTTGAGTGGGTTGGAGAGAGTACGGAACAGCGAAGACGTACCCAAAACCCTGATCCGCTCGAGTGACCATCACAAAGCCGCGGAACTCACGCTCCAATATCGAAAGAACGATTTATCCTCGATCATACAGCCCGACTTACCGCAGCAGCTCAAGACCTTCGCGGCTGAAGAAACATGCATAATACACGACCACTCGATCCGCGACACGCTCGAGCTCTTGGACATCGATGGATGGCTGAGCATCGAGGAACCGAGCTTAGTCTTCACCACGCTGTTGGACGCGCAGAGCGGTCTTATGCGCATGCACTGCCACAGACGCAAGAATAGTATCTTGAATTTGCCTGATCGCGCGGTGCAGGAAGCGTGGGCTGTGCGCATACTAGAGGATGCGGAGCGGAGGATGGATGATAGCGATGGGAGTAGTACGCATAGCGATGAAGAGGCGGATAAGGGTTACGAGTATAATAACTTTCTACGCAGTCTTAAGCGCGAGGACAGCGAGCAGGGACCGGGGGGATTGACGGACTTGACGAGATTGAGGTCGAATGCGAGTATGGCGGAGAGCTTGAAGCAACTGAGTCGCGAACAAACGCTCGCGTCGCAGCGCTCGAGTAGGAGTCCAAAGAAATCTGTACGGTCTGGCTTGTCGATGGCTAGCAGCAAGCACGACAGCAGCCCCAGCCCAGAAAAGCCATCACACCCACGACACACCGAAACTCCAAGTCCAGACGAGCCCAGCCAATGGAAACCCGCCGCTATCATCACCACCTTCAAAGAAGCCGACGACCGCGACCGCATCTCCACACCCGAACTAAGTACAGAAGCCCGCGCCTGCAGACGCATGGGCGCAAGCCACGTCGAACTCAGCGGCTGGGCCGAACAATTAAAAATGATGGAAGAGCGACGGGACGCTATGCGTGGCGGTGCTTCTACTACTGGGTCCGGCTCAGGTTCTGGGTCTAGCCACTCGCTCCATCACCGCCATCCAGCGCTCAGATCAGCCGAGAAGCTCAAGGAGCGAGACTTCTCGAATCACAGCTTCAAATGCCAGACCGCAACAGAATACGAAAGTGTCACAGACTCCCAGCGCAGTTCCCACAATCCAAACGACACAAATCCCACTGCCACTCTCTACCCACCACGTACATCCTCCATGAAACCCCTCCCCGCGACCCCAGCTTCTCCCAACGGATTCAAATACGCTTCACCCTCGCGGAACGAGAATACTGCGAGTTTACATGTATCTGTCCGCCGGAAGCAGCATGCGCGGTCGAAGAGTAGTTTGGCGAGGGCGAGTGTGGGTGAGGAGGATGAGTGGGCGATGGAGTTGAGGAGGATGGAGGGGAGGGAGAGGGTGAGGCAGATGAGGGGGGTGAGTGAGGATAGGAATGGGAGGGGGAGTATGGGAAGGAGGAGTGGGGAGAGTAGTGGTGGGGATAGAGAGGAGTGGGGGATTGGGGTTGCGCGGTGATGGGGGGTGGGGATGTGTACTGGAGAATGTGCGAGGGATTGTTTAGAAGATAAAGAGGTAATTGTATGATGCATTTGAGACTTTGACTGGTAGATGGTGAATTTTAAGAGCAGTTTTCTTTCTTCACTCCAGATTCATCTTTTTTTTTTTTGCTCCGGTTCATTCATCCCAAAATCACGTAGCCGGAATCCAGAATCTGCTTGTCCGCGTCAAGCAAACGATTCACCCACTTCTCACCTCTGATGACCCAGCTGCCACGTGTTTGCGAGACAGCAAACGCCCGCCTTTGTCTTTGCCTCTTCCCTCGCCCTCTACACTCCACTCCGCACACCCTCTCATTCCAAAATGTCATCTCTCCTCAAATTCATCCCGCTCTCGCTCCTCAACCTCTCCCCCAACACCAACGCAAACCCCACAATACCCCTCCAGCCCCCCAACACCAACACCGAACTCTTCAACGACTCACGCGACACCTACGACTGGTACACTTCCCCCCTTCTCTATCTTTCCAAACCGCTAACACCGCCAACAAAACAGGCTCCACAACATCCCCATCCCCGACCTCCCCGCCAACACACCCCTCAACACACCATCCACCATGCCCTCCCTTTTCTCAACTACGCTCCCCCCCTGCGGGTTCGTCCGTCCCCTA
>Ga0265798_10001574_pt1 | contig 35304 bp, 34 predicted proteins | sample P3T30metagenome_FD_192430 | JGI IMG/M metagenome (GOLD analysis project Ga0265798, IMG submission 192430) | Plant litter microbial communities from East Loma Ridge, Irvine, California - P3 T30 | ecosystem: Environmental > Terrestrial > Plant litter > Unclassified | place: USA: California...
CGGCCTACTACCCGCCGAACGCGCAGAACGCCGTGCGGCAGGCAGCCCTCGTGGCCGACAACGTGCTCGCCACGCTGGCCGGCGGCGAGCTCGCCGAGTACCGCCACGAGTCGGTCGGCACCGTCGCCAGCTACGGCATCGGCAAGGGCGCGGGCATCCTCAAGGGCGTCAAGGTGACGAACGTCGTCGCCTGGCTCGCCCACCGCGGCTACCACCTGTACGCGATGCCCACGGTGAACCGGAAGTGGCGCATCCTCAGCGGCTGGGTCACCAACTTCGTCGGGGGCCGCGACCAGACGCCGATCAAGGCCCTGGCCGACCCGCGCGCCGGGTTCCTCGAGGTCACGAAGAAGGTCGACGCGTAGGCGACGAGCCGACCGAGCGCAGGAGGCGCGTCCCCGCACCGGGGGCGCGCCTCCTGCGTCGTGGGGCCGGCCCCGTCCGTCCGTGACGCCGCGTGTCGGCGCGGGGTGCGGGCCCGTGCCGGAAGGGCGACCATGGGCGCATGACCCGACGCATCCGCCTCAACGCCTTCGACATGAACTGCGTGGGGCACCAGTCCCCCGGCCTCTGGCGGCACCCCGACGACCGGTCCGCCGAGTACACGTCCCTCCGCTACTGGACCGACCTGGCGAGGCTGCTCGAGCGGGGCGTCTTCGACGGGATCTTCCTGGCCGACGTGCTCGGCACCTACGACGTCTACGGCGGCACCGACGAGGCCACGCTGCGCCACGGGACCCAGACGCCCGTCGGCGACCCGCTCCTCCTGGTCTCGGCCATGGCCGCGGCGACCACGCACCTGGGCTTCGGGGTGACCGCGGGCACGGCGTACGAGCACCCCTACCCCTTCGCCCGGCGCATGTCGACGCTCGACCACCTCACCGAGGGCCGCGTCGGCTGGAACGTCGTCACCGGGTACCTGCCGAGCGCCGCCCGCAACCTCGGCGCCGACGACCAGCTCGACCACGACGCCCGCTACGACCAGGCCGACGAGTACCTCGAGGTCCTCTACAAGCTGTGGGAGGGGTCGTGGGAGGACGACGCGGTCGTCCGCGACCGCCAGCGGGGCGTCTTCACCGATCCCGAGAAGGTCCATCCCATCGGGCACGAGGGCGCCTGGTACAAGGTGCCCGGGATCCACCTGTCGGAGCCCAGCCCGCAGCGCACGCCCGTCCTCTACCAGGCGGGCGCGTCGCCGCGGGGCATCCGCTTCGCCGCCGGGCACGCGGAGTCGATCTTCGTCGCCGCGCACACCAAGGAGAGGCTGCGCGAGACGGTCACCGCGATCCGGGACGCCCTCGAGGCGGCCGGCCGCGACCGGCACTCCGCGCGCATCTACACGCTGCTCACGGTGATCACCGACGCCACGAGCGAGGCCGCGCACGCGAAGCACGAGGACTACCTGCGCTACGCCAGCGAGGAGGGCGCCCTCGTGCTGCTCTCGGGGTGGATGGGCATCGACCTCTCGACGTACTCCCTCGACGACCCGGTCGGCGACGTCGAGAGCAACGCCATCCGGTCGGCGGTGGCGAACTTCCAGGCCGGCCAGGGCGCCACCGGCGAGGCGTGGACGATCCGCGACATCGCCCGTGCGGCCGGCATCGGCGGCCTCGGGCCGCGCCTCGTCGGTTCCGGGGAGGAGATCGCGGACCAGCTGCAGGAGTGGGTGGACGAGACGGACGTCGACGGCTTCAACCTCGCCTACGCGATCACGCCGGGGAGCTTCGAGGACGTCGTCGAGCACGTCGTGCCCGTGCTCCAGGCCCGTGGCGCCTACCCGACCTCGTACGAGGAGGGGACGCTCCGGCACAAGCTGTTCGGCGCGGGCGACCGGCTGCCGGACGAGCACCACGGAGCGCGCCACCGGGTGGGCCCCGGCGGCGTCCGAGGGTCGCGCTCGGGCTCCTGAGGGGGTCCTCCCGGGCCCGCGGGCGCCGTTCACAGGCAATCGTGACAACACCTGTCGTCGAGGTGCGCCGACCGGCCCGTGACCGGGCCTTCTCGTGCGGGGTGCCCGGCTCCCCCGCGCGTCGTGCGGGCCTGCGGGAGCGGTCCCCGACTGGACGGGAGGCCCCCGCGCCCTCCTAGGGTGGGCGGGCCGTCCCGGTCGGGACGGTGACGCCGACCGCGGGGAGCACGTGCATGGGCCTGGACTTCGTGGCCGACCGGTGGGACCAGATCTGGTCCGCCTCCTGGCAGCACCTCTCGCTCGTGGTGCAGTGCCTCCTGCTCGCGGTCGTCATCGCCGTCGGCGTCGCCGCCCTCGTGCACCGCAGCCCCCGCCTCAGCGGGCTCGCCGCCGGGGTCTCGGCCGTCGGGCTCACCCTGCCGTCGTTCGCCCTCGTCGGGCTCCTCATCGCCCCGCTCGGGTTCGGCGTGGTGCCCAGCGTCGTCGTCGTGACGTTCTTCGCGACGCTGCCGATCCTCCGGAACGCCGTCGTCGGCCTGAACGAGGTCGACCCCGCGCTCGTCGAGAGCGCGCGGGGACTCGGCATGGGCCCGGCGCGCACGTTCCTCACCGTCCAGCTGCCGCTCGCCTGGCCGATCGTGCTCACGGGCATCCGCGTCTCGGCGCAGATGGTCATGGGCATCGCCGCCGTGGCGGCCTACGCGCTCGGGCCGGGGCTCGGCGGCTTCATCTTCTCCGGGCTGTCCCGCCTCGGCGGCGCGAACGCCCTCGCCTCGGTCGTCACCGGGGTCGTGGGCGTCGTCGTCCTGGCGTTCCTGCTCGATCTCCTGCTCGTCGGCCTCGGCCGCCTGACCGTCTCGCGAGGCCTCCATGTCCAGCACTGACACCACCACCGACCAGCGGTCGGACGCCGTCTCCGGGCGCAGCATCCTGCTCGACCAGGTCACCAAGCGCTACCCCGGCCAGGACCGCCCGGCCGTCGACGGCATCACCCTGGAGATCCCCGAGGGCAAGATCGTCATGCTGGTCGGCCCCTCCGGCTGCGGCAAGACCACGACGCTCAAGATGATCAACCGGCTCATCGAGCCCAGCGAGGGCCGCATCGTCCTCGGCGGGGACGACGTGACCGGCATCGACGGCGACGAGCTGCGTCGCCGCATCGGCTACGTCATCCAGGCCGGCGGGCTCTTCCCGCACATGACCGTCGCCAAGAACATCGGCCTCGTGCCCGGCATGCTCGGCTGGTCGAAGGAGCGCACCGCGGCGCGCGTCGACGAGCTGCTCGAGCTCGTGTCGCTCGACCCCGCCGTCTACCGGGACCGCTACCCGCGCGAGCTGTCGGGCGGCCAGCAGCAGCGCGTCGGCGTGGCACGGGCCCTCGCCGCCGACCCGCCCGTCCTGCTCATGGACGAGCCCTTCGGCGCCGTCGACCCCATCACGCGCCAGCGCCTGCAGGACGAGCTCATCAACATCCAGGCCGAGCTGCAGAAGACGATCGTCATCGTGACCCACGACTTCGACGAGGCCGTGAAGCTCGGCGACTGGATCGTCGTCTTCTCGGAGGGCGCGCACATCGTGCAGTACGACACCCCCGAGCGGATCCTCGCCGAGCCCGCGAACGAGTTCGTCGAGCGCTTCATCGGCTCCGGGGCGGGGCTCAAGCAGCTCACCCTGACGCGCGTGCGCGACGTGGAGCTGGCCGACGCGGTCACGGTGCGCCCGGGCGAACGGGCCAGCGACGTGCTCAGTCGGCTCGACGCGGCCGGGCACGGGCACGCGGTGGTCGTCGACGACCGCGGGCGCCCGCTGCGCTGGCCGTCCCGCCGCGAGCTCGCCCAGGCCCAGGTCGTCCCGGAGGGGCGCGACGAAGCGCTCCCCGTCGTCGGCCAGGGCGCCACGCTCAACGACGCGCTCGACACGATGCTCGTGAGCAGCGCCGGCGCCGCCGTCGTCACCGGGCGCCGCGACGCCTTCGTGGGCGTCATCACGGTGGAGGTCGTCATGGAGGCCATCACGAGCGCACGCCGCGGCGCGGCGGCCGAGGCGTCCGACGCGCCCGTCGGCACCAACACGGGCAGCCTCGAGGGCCTCGGGCAGGAGTCCGGGGCCGCCCCGGGCGCCGACGGCGGGTCCGCCTCGTGACGGCCGCCCGGCGCGCCCTCCTCGTCCAGCCCCTCGCGGTCCTCCTGGTCCTGGCCGGCTTCGTCGTCTGGCTGCGCACCGCGGACCTCACCGCGGGCGAGCGCACGACGCTCAACCCGTCCGACCTCCTCGCCTACACGGGCGAGCACCTGGCGCTCACCTTCGTGTCGGCCGTGATCGTGCTCGTCGTGGCGCTGCCCCTCGGCGTGCTGCTCACGCGCGGGCCGTTCCGTCGCGTCAGCGGGCCCGTGCTCGCGGTGGCGAACGTCGGCCAGGCGGCCCCCGCGATCGGGCTCGTCGTCCTGCTGGCCGCCTGGCTCGGCTACAACTTCCGCGCCGCCGTCGTGGCGCTCGTCCTCTACGCGGTGCTGCCGGTCCTCCGGAACACCATGATCGGCCTGCAGAGCGTCGACCCCCGCCTCGTCGAGGCCGGCCGGGGCATGGGCATGAGCTCCTCGCGCGTCCTCTTCTCGGTGGAGCTGCCGCTCGCGGTCCCCGTGATGCTCTCGGGCATCCGCACCGCCCTCGTCCTCCTGGTCGGGTCCGCCGCCCTCGCGACGTTCATCGGTGCGGGCGGGCTCGGCCTGCTCATCACGACGGGCGTCAACCTCTTCCTCCCCCGCGTGCTCGTCTCCGGCGCCCTGCTCATCGCGCTGCTCGCGCTCCTCATCGACTGGGTGGGGCGCGTCGTCGAGCACGTCGCCCGCCCGAAGGGACTCAGCCCCGCATGACGACCTCGCCGACCCCCTCGCCCGGCCGCGCTCCCCTGCGGGCCGCCCGTCGCGCCTCCTGCGCCCTGCTCGTGGCCGCGGGCGCCCTCGCCGTGACCGGCTGCGGCCTGCAGCCCGCCACGGCGTTCGTGCCCGCCGTCGAGCCCGGTTCGATCGAGCGCATCGACGACCTGCCCGACGGGGCCGCGATCACCGTGACGGCGAAGAACTTCACCGAGCAGCTGATCCTCGGCAAGATCGCCGTCGTCGCCGCCCAGGCGGCCGGGTTCGAGGTGACCGACATGACGAACGTGCCCGGCAGCGTGGCCGTCCGCGAGCTCATGACCTCGGGCGACGCCGACATGACCTACGAGTACACGGGCACGGCCTGGCTGACCTACCTGGGCGAGCCCGAGGGCATCCCGGACCCCACGGAGCAGTACGAGGCGGTGCGGGACGCCGACGTCGCGAACGGGCTCACCTGGCTCGAGCCCGCGCCGCTCAACAACACGTACGCCATGGCGGTGCGATCGGAGGCCGTCGCCGAGCTCGGCGACGTGGCCTCGCTCTCGGACATCGCCGCCCTCCCCGTCGAGCAGCGCACCTTCTGCGTCGAGGCGGAGTTCAACTCCCGCGCCGACGGCTTCGCGCCCATGCTCGCGCACTACGGGCTCGAGCTGGGCGCCGCGGACGGCGTGCCCACGGGCAACGTGAGCATCCTCGACACCGGCACCGTGTACACCGCGACCGACCGGGGGGTGTGCAACTTCGGCGAGGTCTTCACGACCGACGGGCGCATCGACGCCCTCGACCTGACGGTGCTCGAGGACGACGCCGCGTTCTTCCCGTCGTACAACGTCGCGCCCGTGATCGGCACGGCGACCCTCGAGCAGTACCCGCAGCTGGCCGAGGTCTACGACCAGATCTCGCCTGCCCTCACGGACGAGGCGCTGCGCGCCCTCAACCTCCGCGTGGACGTCGAGGGCGAGGAGCCCGCGGACGTCGCGGTCGACTTCATGGTCGAGCAGGGACTCGTCACGCGCCCCTGACGGGTGGCCCCTGTCCGGATCGCGACGCGACGCGCCGGGCAGGGGTGGTGTCCGCGGGTGAGACGGCAGGTGAACCGGAGGGGTCGCGAGGTGTCCCCCAGGTGCGGGACGGTGGGTCCGCGAGGACCGTTTGGACGACGACTGTCGCCACGCCTGACCCGCGTCCGGGGGCCGTCCGCGATGATCAGCCGGTGGCTCCGAACGCGCTCTGACCAGGGCTTCCACCGAAGCCGGGGGCCTGCTCACCCTGCCCCCGCCGCGGGTGCTCCGCGGCTCTGCGGGCCGCGGAGCCTCCGGGGTCCGGTCACGGTGCCGCGTGTCCCCCGGAGGGGTGAGGCAGGGTGGTGCCCCCCTCCGGGGGGCGTACCCTCCCCCGAACGGGGGGCCCCGACAGGGGGGTGCACTCCCCGTACAGTTCTCGTGAGGCCACGACCCGAAATCGGGGCCTCGCCGGACCCACCCCGTCCGGAGATCACCACGAGACGCACGGCGCCCCGAAGCGCCGCGCCACGGCCAGCGGGCACCCTGACCCGTCGGCCCGTCGTCGGGCACCCGAACCCCTGACGGCACGTCGACGGGCGCCCGCGCCCGCCGGCCGAGCACCTGGCACCTGCACCACCCTGACCGCTTGCCCAGACGGTCCTGCCGACCCAGCGCCCCGAAGCGCCGTCGTCCAGGTCCGTCGACGACGGGAACGTCCCTGCGTCGCGCCACCCCGAGCGCGCCGCAACGGCCCGTCGTCGACACCGGGCGCCCGACCGTCCCGAACCGGCCGGGCGCCCCCTCCCCTCCGCGCCCCCTGAGCGCGCGTCGTCGCCTACCCGAGCACGAGTCCCCATGCAGCGCACCCCCGCGACCCCGTCGCCGGCCGCCCCCGCCGCGGTCCCCTCCCTCACGCCCGCCCTGCCCGCGGACGGCGCCCTGCGCGCTCCCGGCACGCGGGACACGGAGACGGGGGCACGCTGGGCCCTGCGCTACCGCCGCCGGGTACGGCTCGTCGACCACGCCGTCGTGACCCTCGTCGTCGTGCTCACCGTCCTGGCCGGTCCCGTCTCGCCGGACGTGGCGGGCACCGCGGGCGTGCTCGTGGCGGTCGGCCTCGGCGTCGCCTGGGCGGCCTGCCTGGCCCTGTACCGGACCCGCGATCTCGCCGTGATCGGGTCGGGCACGGCCGAGTACAAGCGCGTCGCCAACGCGTGCGTCGTCGCCTTCGTGGCCCTCGCCGTGGGCCTCGCGCTCGGCGGCCTCGCCTGGTCGCCGCACGTGCCCGTGCTCGCCCTCCCGCTCGGCACCGTCGGCCTGCTCGTCGGCCGGCGGTCGCTCCGGCGCTGGCTGACCGCCCGTCGCGCGGCGGGCCAGCACCTCGCCCGTGCCGTCGTGGTCGGCGACCGCAGCGACGTCGCGTACGTCGTCGAGCGCCTCGACCGGGCGGCCTCGAGCGTCTACGACGTCGTCGGGGCGGTGCTCACCGACGGCCGCCGCGAGGCCGTCGAGGCGGGTGGGCGCAGCATCCCCGTCGTGGGCGGTCCGGACGACGTCCACCGTGCCGTCTGGCGCCTCGGCGCGGAGTCGGTCATCGTCGCCGGCGGTGCCGGAACCGACCACGAGCGCCTCCGCACTCTCGCCTGGCAGCTCGAGGGGCGGGCCACCGAGCTCGTCCTGGCCGCCCGGCTGGCCGAGGTCGCCGGCCCCCGTGTGCAGTTCCGCCCCGTGGACGGCCTGCCCCTCGTGCACGTCGAGCTCCCCACCTTCGCCGGGCCCGGCCACGTCGCCAAGCGGGCCTTCGACGTGGTGACGGCCGCGCTCGCCCTCGTGCTGCTCTCCCCGGTCCTCGCCGTGCTCGCCCTCACGGTCCGGCTGGACAGCGCGGGCCCCGTGCTCTTCCGCCAGCGGCGCGTCGGCCTCGACGGCCGCGTCTTCGAGATGCTCAAGTTCCGCACGATGGTCGTCGACGCGGAGGCCCGGCTCGCCGCGCTCCGCGACCGCGACGAGGGCGCCGGCCTGCTCTTCAAGCTGCGCGCCGACCCGCGCGTGACCAGCGTGGGGCGCGTCCTCCGCCGCTGGTCGCTCGACGAGCTCCCCCAGCTGTGGAACGTGCTGCGCGGCGAGATGAGCATCGTCGGCCCCCGGCCGCCCCTGCCCGCCGAGGTGGAGGGCTACGCCACCCACGTCCACCGTCGGCTCTCCTGCCGGCCCGGGCTCACGGGCCTCTGGCAGGTGAGCGGCCGCAGCGACCTGGGATGGGACGAGGGCGTCCGCCTCGACCTCTGGTACGTCGAGAACTGGTCGCTCGTCGGCGACCTCGTCATCGTCTGGCGCACCGTCCGCGTGCTGCTCCGCCACGAGGGGGCCTACTGAGCCCCGCAGGCCGCCGCATCCTCGCACCTCCTCGGCACGCCGCACCCGCACCCGCACCTCCCGTCCCGCACCGGGACCCACGCACCACCAGCACAGGGGACATCGCATGACCATCACACTCGGACCCACCGGCACCACCGCCCTCGCCGGCACGACGGCCCTCACCGGCACGGTGACGGCACCCGTCGCCCCGCCGGCACCCGCTCGCGAGGCGCCGACCGGCGTCGCCGCGCCGCGCACGCCCGCCCTCGACGTGCCGTCGGTCGCCGCTCGACGGTGGGGCTCGCGGCGGACGCGCATCCTCGTCGTCCACTCCTCCGACGAGCTGTACGGCTCCGACCGCATCGTCTCCGAGCTGGTCGAGGAGCTCGCGGGCCGTGACGACCTCGACGTCACGGTGTGGCTGCCCTCGGACGTCGAGCGCGGCGCCCTGGGTCCGCTCCTCCGGGAGCACGGTGCCCGCGTCGAGCGCATCCCGCTGCCGATCCTGCGCCGGAACAACCTGAACGCCCGGGGCCTGCTGGCCGTCGCCCGGGACGCCGCCCGTACGCGGGCCCGCCTCGTCGCGGGTCGCTTCGACCTCGTCTGGCTCGCGACCAGCGCCTGCCTCGTCGTCGCGCCCCTGGCGCGCTCGGCCGGCGTGCCCAGCATCGTCGGCCACCTCCAGGAGCCCTGGGAGGGCGGCGACCGTCGGCTCTCCGTCCTCGCCCGCTCCTGCACCTCGGTGGTGGCCGTCTCGCGGTCCGTCCTCGACTCCACGGGGCTGTCGACCGACGCCCGCAGCACCGTCGTGCACAACGGCGTGCCCCTCGGCGACCCGACGCCCGCGACGTCCACCGCGGAGCGGCTGCCGCGCTACGTCGTGGCCAGCCGCTGGAACCCCCACAAGGGCCACGCGACCCTGCTGACCGCCTGGAACGCCGCCGGCTGCCCCGGGGAGCTCGTCGTGCTCGGCGGTCCGCCTGCCGCGGGCACCGGCGTCGACGTCCCCGGCCTCGTGGAGGCCGTCGTGAGCCGTCCCGGGACGGTGACCGTCGTGGGCGAGGTCGACGACGCCACCGAGTGGATCCGAGCCGCCGACTGCGTCCTCCTGCCGACCGACGCCCTCGAGGGCTTCGGCCTCGTGGCGCTCGAGGCGTTCAGCGAGGGCCGCCCGGTCGTCGCCAGCCGCTCCGGCGGCCCCGAGGAGGTCGTCGAGGAGGGCCGGACCGGCTGGCTCTTCGACCGTGCCGACGTCGACGGACTGGCCGACCTGTTCCGCGCCCTCGACGTCCCGACGCTCGCGGCGGCCGGGGAGCGCGCCGCCGAGGTGCACCGCCTCCGCTTCACCCCGGAGCGCATGCGGAGCCGCTTCGTCGACGTCGTCGAGCGCGAGCTCGGCCACGCGCTCGCACCCGTCACGGCGGTGTCGCATGCCTGAGCTGCTCACCCCCTCTCCGACCACGTCCCCCGAGGGCGCCGGCCCTGCCCGTGCCCCCCACGGCGCTCCGCCCGAGCGGACCGTGCGGGCGGCGCTGGCCGCCCTCGCCGCCGCCCAGAAGACGTCGAGCGGTGCCCCGGCCTACTCGCGCTTCGTGAACCGCCGACTCGGGCGCTGGCTCGCGGCCGTCGCCTGGGTGCTCCGTGCCACGCCGAACCAGGTCACGGCGGTCAGCGCGCTCTGCACCTTCGCCGGCATCGCCCTGCTCGCCCTGCTGCCCGCCGGCCCGACCGTGGCGGTGCTCGTGCCGCTCCTCCTCGTGGTCGGCTACGCGCTCGACTCGGCCGACGGCCAGCTCGCCCGCCTCGGCGGGGGCGGCTCGCCGGCCGGCGAGTGGCTCGACCACGTGGTGGACGCCACCAAGATCGCGGTCCTGCACCTCGCGGTGGGCGTGGCCTGGATCCGTTCGCCGGAGGACCGTGGCGGCCTCGTCGCCGTGCCCTTCGCCTACCAGGTGGTCGCGACGGTCGCCTTCTTCGCCATCGTCCTCACGGAGCAGCTCCGCCGGGCCGAGGCCGCTCGACGCGGCGAGGCGAAGCTCACCCGCCCTCGCACGGGCGTCCTCTACAGCCTGGCGGTCGTGCCGACCGACTACGGACTCCTGTGCCTCGCCTTCGCCCTGCTGGCCTGGCCGCTCGGCTTCACGGTGGTGTACCTCGCCCTGGCCGCGGCCAACACGCTCTACCTCGCGGCGGCCCTGCCCAAGTGGTGGCGCGAGCTCTCCGCCGCACCTCGCGACGGCGCCCCCGTCGCCGCGCGGTCCGCGGAGCCCGCCTCGTGACCCGCCGTCCCGCCGGTCACCGCGGTGGCACCGGTCGCGCCGAGCACGGGCGCGCGCTGCCGCGCCGTGCGGCGCTGGTCGTCGTGCTGGCGCTGCTCGGCGGGACCGTCGGCGCGACCACGGCGGAGCTGGCTCCCCGTGCCGCGGGCCTCGTCCTCGGCCTGGCGCTCGGCGTCGTGGCGGCCCTGCTGGTGGTCCGCGCCCCGGGCTCCCTCCGCGTCCACGGCGTGGCGGACGTCCGACGGGCCACGGGCCTGCCCGTCGTCGGTCAGCTGCCCTCCTCCGTCCGACGCGCGGCGCGCCCCGGCACGACGGGACTCGACGCCTCGGCGCGCACGGCCCTCCGGGAGACCGTCCAGAACCTCCGGGTCCTCGACGGCGGTCACCTGCCCCGGGTGCTCCTGCTCGCCCGCGGCGAGCGGGCCACGGACTCCGTGGGCGTCGACGCGGGCCTGGCCCGTGCCGCGGTGGAGCTGGGCGGCACCTGTGCCCTCGTCCACGCGGACCCCGAGGCCCACGACCTGGCCCGTTCGGCCACCGACACCGACCTGGCCCTGCCCCGTCACACGGCGTCGGACCCCTCCGGCTACGACCGCGTCCCCGTCCCCGACGTCGTCACCGCCAGCGCCCTGCGCTTCGTGCGCACCGGCGTCGACCGGTTCTTCGACGACCTCCGCGCCACCTACCAGCTGACCGTGCTGCAGGTCGCCTCCGACTCCGTGCCGGCCCCGCTGCGCACCGTCCTGCCCGAGGCCGACGCCGTCGTCCTCGTGGCCAGGTCCGGCCGGACCCGCGTCGACGTGCTGCAGGCCCTCGTGGGCGAGCTGCAGAGCCACGGCGTCGAGCCCCTCGGCGTGGTCCTCACCGGCGTGCCGCCGCGCCGCCGCGTCCTCCTGCGTCCCACCTGGACCGACGCCGACGTCGTCGGCTCCCCGCCCACCGCCCTGGCCCACCCGGCCGACACCCGTACCCGGAGCGTGCACCCGTGACCTCGATCATCACCGCCCCCACCGCCCCCACCGGGGCACCCCTCACCAGCGACCGGCCCCGCGTGGGCTACGCCGCGGGGGCGTTCGACCTCTTCCACGTCGGGCACCTCAACCTGCTCCGCCACGCGCGGCAGCACTGCGACCACCTGGTCGCCGGCGTGGTGTCCGACGAGATGCTCGCCCTCACCAAGGGCATCACCCCTGTGGTGTCCCTCGCGGAGCGCCTCGAGATCGTGAGCCACATCGACGTCGTCGACGCCGTCCACGCCGAGACCCTCCCGGACAAGCTCGACACCTGGCGCGAGCTCCGCTTCGACGTCTTCTTCAAGGGCGACGACTGGCGCGGCACGGAGAAGGGTCTGCGGCTCGAGCGGGAGTTCGCCGAGGTCGGCGTCGAGGTCGTCTACTTCCCGTACACGGTGAGCACGTCGAGCACGGCCCTGCGCCGCGCCCTGCGCATCCTGTCGGGCGAGGAGGTCCTGGAGGCCGCCGTCCAGGCCTGACCCCTCCTCCCCAGCCCGGTCCGGGTCGCCTCCGTCCCCGAGGGCAGGAGTCGCGGCCCGGCCCCGGCGGTCGGGCCCGTCACGCTGGTGCCGTGACCGACACGACATCTGCGGCCCCGCCGCTCACCGACCACCGTCCCCTCGACACCACCTCGGCGCTCCTGGAGCGCTTCGAGGAGTTCCTGCACCGCGCCCTCCGCCGACAGCTCTGGATCTGCTTCCTCGACGACGACCTCGTGCAGCTGCCCCTGGTCGTGCCCGTCGAGGACGTCCCCGTGCGACCCCGCGCCGAGCCGCTCGCCGGCCTCCTCGACGCCTTCGAGGAGGTCGGCCGGCACGTCGGGGCCTCGCGCCTCGTCGTGGTGCTCGAACGCCCGGGGCCCGGAGCGGCACGCACCTCGGACGCCGCCTGGACCGAGGCGGTCACGAGCGGCCTCGAGGGCCGGTCGCTGAGCCTGCACGCGCTGCTCGTCTGCTCGGACGACGGCGTCGAGCTGCTGCTCTCGCCGGGCCTGGAGGACGGCCCGTCCGACGCGCCGCACGTCTGACCGGGCCGAGCGTCGTCGCGGCGGGTCACCCGTCGTCGCGACCGCCGTCGAGGTCGCGATGCCGCCACCAGGCCGTCTCGGCCAGGTGGGCCGCGGTGTGCACGCCGAGCGACTCGGCCTCGCCGGCGTCGAGGGACCACGCCGTGAGCCGGTAGCCGGTGCCGAACCGCTCGACGAGGGCCTCGGGCGCCGAGTCGGGCGTGCGGCGCACGAACCACCGGCCCTCAGCCGCCTCGTCGAGCACCGGGCCCCTCCTCGCCGAGGGCGAGCGGGAAGAGGCTGCGTGGGTCCTGCGCGAGGGCCGCGAAGGGCAGATCGCCCCTCGTGAGCTCCCCACCGAGGTCGACGTGCCGCAGCAGCACGGGCGCCCGGTCGTCGTCGAGCGCGGACACGACGGTGCTGGTGACCGTGCCCCGCGCGAAGGTCGTGCCCGCAGCGTCGGGGACGAGCACGGCCGCGCCCACCGGCAGGGCACCGAAGGCGTCGAGCTGGGCCTGCCAGGAGGCCCCGCTGCGCCCGCGCGGGGAGGACTCGCCGAGCGTCACGACCCCGGAGTCGAGCCAGTCGTCCCGGGCACCCGCCGACGGAGCGCGCACGACCCACGCGTGGTCCCGGCCCAGGGCGTCGTCGTCGGTGGGCCGGGTCGCCGCGGGGTCGGCGGGCGGCCAGGCGTAGTCGAGGTCCTCGGGCGTGCCGGGGAAGATCGCCCGGTAGTGCTCAGGGTCCTTCTGCACGAGCTTGGAGCGGTGGCTGAGGTGCACGGCGTCGTCGCCCCACCAGGCCGGCATCGAGAGCCCCTTGGTGTCCGCGGCGACCCCGGGCGCGAACTCCGCGATCTGCGGACGCACGGTGTCGGCGTGGCCCTGCGCCAGCCACTCGTCCGTGATCGCGAGGGAGTAGGCCGTGAGGGCCTCGCGGTGGCCGCGCCACATGGCCACGGCCGGGTGGGACTGCCAGCCGTACGTGGGCAACGTGACGGCCCGGAGGACCTGCAGGGCCTCGACGCGCTGCTTGCCGAGGCGTGCCTGGTCGAGCGACCGGGCGCTGTCGACGAGGTCGGGCCAGGGGACGAAGGTCTGCACGGGGCCTCCTAGCGCCGGTTGCCGATGCGGCCGCGGAGCACGTCGATCCGCTTCTGGATCTGGTCGGTGCTCGCCTGGGCGACGGCGGGTCCGCCGCTGATGCGGCGGAGCTCCGCGTGGATCGCGCCGTGCGGCTCGTTCGAGTGCCTCGACCAGATCGACACGAGACGGCTGAGCTCCTGTCGTTGCTCCTTGATCGTCTGGTAGAGGGGGCGGGCCTCCTCGACCTGCACGGTGGGCAGCCCGCTCTTCGGTGCTCGCCGGGCCTGCTTCGCCTGCCGCTGGCGCAGCAGGTCGCGCACCTGGTCGGGCTCGAGGAGGCCGGGGATGCCGATGAAGTCGAGCTCCTCGAGGCTGCCGATCTCGCCACCGGTCCCGAACTCGCCGCCGTCGTAGAGGACGCGGTCGAACGACGCCTGCGAGTCGAGGGCCTCGAAGGGCTGCTGCTCGAGCAGGCTCGACGCCTTCTCCTCCCGGTTCGCGGCCGCGAGCATGTCCTCCTCGGGGGCGAAGATGCCGTCGTCGGCGTCGGTGGGACGGTCCAGGGCGTGGTCGCGCTCGAGCTCGAGCTGGTTCGCGAGGCCCATGAGGCTGGGCACGCTGGGCAGGAAGATCGACGCGGTCTCGCCCCGTCGCCGGGCACGCACGAAGCGCCCGACGACCTGGGCGAAGAACAGCGGCGTGGAGGCACTGGTCGCGTAGACCCCGACGGCGAGCCGGGGCACGTCGACGCCCTCCGACACCATGCGGACGGCGACCATCCACCGGCTCTCCCCCGACGAGAACGCGGCGATCCTGTCGCTCGCCGCCTTCTCGTCGCTGAGCACGACCGTGGGCCGCTCCCCGGTGAGCTTCGTGAGCTGCGCCGCGTACGCGCGCGCCGCGGTGTGGTCGGTGGCGATGACGAGGCCGCCGGCGTCGGGCACGCCGCGCCGCACCTCTGTCAGGCGCTTGTCGGCCGCCGACAGCACGGCCGGCATCCAGTCGCCCTGGGGCGAGAGGGCGGTCCGCCACGCCTGGGCCGTGATGTCCTTGGTGACCGGCTCGCCCAGGCTGGCGCTCATCTCGTCGCCCATGCGGGTGCGCCAGCGCATCTGCCCGGCGTAGGCCATGAAGAGCACGGGGCGCACGACGCCGTCGGCGAGCGCCCGGCCGTAGCCGTAGGAGTAGTCGGACTGCGAGGTGCGGATGCCGTGCTCGTCGGGCGCGTACCGGACGAACGGGATGGGCGCCGTGTCGGAGCGGAAGGGCGTGCCGGTGAGCGACAGCCGTCGTGTCGCGCCGCCGAAGGCCTCCCGGATGCCGTCGCCCCAGCTGAGCGCGTCGCCGCCGTGGTGGACCTCGTCGAGGATGACGAGGGTGCGACCGGCCTCGGTGATCGAGCGGTGCACCTCGGGCTTGGTGCCCACCTGCGCGTAGGTGACGGCCACGCCGTGGTAGTGCCGCCCCGGGATGCCGTCCGCGTTCTTGAACGTCGGGTCGAGCCGCAGGTTCACCCGGTCGGCCGCGTCGGCCCACTGCCGCTTGAGGTGCTCGGTGGGGGCGACGACGGTGACCCGGTCGATCTCTCCCCTGGAGAGGAGCTCGGTGGCGAGGCGCAGGGCGAAGGTGGTCTTGCCGGCACCGGGCGTCGCCGCGGCGAGGAAGTCGCGCGGCTGGTCGCGGAAGTACTTCTCGAGGGCCTCGGCCTGCCACGCCCTGAGCTTGCCGGCCGTGCCCCACGCGGCACGTTCGGGGAAGGCGGGAGAGAGGTGCTCGGCGGCGGCGTTCCCCGCGTTCGCGCCGAGCTCGGTGACCTCGACCGTCGCCTCGTCGCCCCTCTCGGGGCCGGATGCGTTCACGGTGCTCACTGGATCAGAGCCTACCGCCACCCGGGCGGCCCGGACGCTCGTCCGGGGTCGACCGCGGCACCGGGGCGGGCTCGTCGTCACGCCGGCGGAGCAGCGACGCCGTCGTCACCGACCCCGCGCCGAAGCGTGCCCGGAGGGCGTCGATGGTGGTCTCGGTGCCGCGCCAGTCGGCATCGTCGTCCCAGAGCGCGACCGAGGCCTCCTGCGCGGCCGGCGCCAGCTGCTCCACCCGCACCCCGACGAGGCGCACCCGCTCGTGCTGCTTGCCCGTGGCCTCGTAGGCCGCGCGCACCTCGTCCGCGATGCGGCGGGCCAGGTCGGTCGGCTCGGCGAGGGTGCGCGAGCGCGTGATCGTCACGAAGTCGGCCGTGCGGAGCTTCAGCACGACGGTGCGGCCGGCGAGCCCGGCGTGCCGCAGCCGGCCCGCGACCTTGTCGCTCAGCCGGAGCAGCTCGCGGCGCACGACCTCGGGATCGGTGACGTCGCGCGAGAACGTCATCTCGTTGCCGACGCTCTTCTCGTCGGTGCCGGTCGTCACGCTGCGGGGGTCACGGCCCCAGGCCAGGTCGTGCAGCTTCGCGCCGCCCGCGCGCCCGACGGCGCGGACCAGGAAGTCGAGGGGGGCCTCGGCCACGTCGCCGATCGTGTGCAGGCCGAGCTTCGTCAGCTGCTCCTCGGTCTTGCCGCCGACCCCCCAGAGCGCGCTGATCGGACGAGGGTGCAGGAAGGCCAGGGTCTCGTCGTGGGGGACGACGAGGACGCCGTCGGGCTTGGCGGTGCTCGACGCGAGCTTGGCCACGAACTTGGTCGACGCCGCGCCCACGGAGCAGCGCAGGCCCGTCTCGGCGTGGACCCGCCGCCGCAGCTCGGTGGCGATCTGCCACGGCGTGCCGAGCAGGCGGAGGCTGCCGCGCACGTCGAGGAACGCCTCGTCGATGCCGAGGCGCTCGACGAGCGGCGTCACGTCGTCGAACATCGACATGACGACGCCCGACCAGTGCTGGTACTTCTCGAAGTGGGGCTCGAGCACGACGGCCTGCGGGCACCGGCGCAGCGCGACGGCCATCGGCATGGCGCTGTTGACGCCGTAGCGCCGGGCCTCGTAGGTCGCGGCGGTGACGACCGAGCGGTCCGACCGGTGGCCGATGACGACGGGCCGACCGACGAGCTCGGGGTGGTCGAGGAGCTCGACCGAGGCGAAGAAGGCGTCCATGTCGACGTGCAGGATCGTCGCCGTCACGTCGTCCGAGGGGGCGGCCGTGACCTGCCTGCCGCTGCCGTCCTGCTTGCTCACCGGAGGATCCTCGCACGGGCCGCCGACAGTCCTCGTCCTCGCGTCACCCCTGGTCGGGCGGGCCCAGCAGGGACGCGGCCGCCGTCGCGTGCGCCGAGTCGGTGCTGGACGGGTGGAAGCGCCCGGCGAGCACGTCGCGCTGCAGGCGCCCGAGCTCCGAGGCGGACCGGTACGACGCGCCTCCGGCGACCGTGACGGCCTGGTCGACCACGGCGCGGGCACCGGCGGTCACGCGGACCTTCAGCCCCGTCGCGAGCCGGGCCCAGTCGGCGCCGTGGTCGACGAGGGCGTCGACGTCGGCCGCGAGGGACGCCACCTGGGCCTCGAGGCCGTCGAGCACGATGGCCGCCTCGGCGAGCCGCCAGCGCACCACGGGGTCGGCCGACCTCGGCGCTCCCCCGGCGGCGCGCGACCGGCCGGCCCGCGCCGCCTCGACGGCCAGCTGCAGGGCCCGGCGCGCGATGCCCAGGTAGACCGCCGACACGAGCGTCTCGAAGACCACGAGGATCCCGAAGGGCAGGAGGTCCGGCCCGGGCCCGACGGGCAGGCGGCGGACGATGCGCGCGGCCGGCACCTCGACCCCGTCGAGCACGGTCGTGTGGCTCTGCGTGGCGCGCATGCCGAGGGCGTCCCAGTCGCCCAGCGAGGCGTGCCCCGGCTGCTCGCGGTGGACGAAGCCGTGGACGAGCGCGGGCCGGTCGGGGTCGGAGTCGTCCCGCCCGAAGACGCCGAGGCGCGTCCAGGCCGGCGCGAGCGAGGTCGCGGTCTTCGTCCCGGTGAAGCGGTAGCCGCCGTCCGGGAGGGGCTCCGCGCGCGTCACCGAGTCGAGCAGCACCAGGTCGTTGCCGGGCTCGCTCACGCCGAAGGCGAAGAGCTCGTCGCGCGCGGCGTCCTCGAGCACGAGGGCGAGGCCGTCGTCGCCGCGGTCGTGGAGGACGCGCGCGCAGCCCGTCCAGACGAGGTGCATCCCCACGGCGAGGGCCGTGGCGGGCGCGGCTTCCGCCAGGCGCGCCTGCAGGGCCGCCACCCGGGCGAGGCCGAGGTCCGCGCCTCCTGCCGCCGCGGGCACCGCGAGGCGCAGCCAGCCGAGGCCGCGGAGCTCGTCGAGGTCGTCGTGCGGGAAGCTGCCCTCGGCGTCGTGGCGGGCCGCGCGCTCGCGCAGCCGGGCGAGCACGGCGTCGGGCAGGAGCACGGCGGGCGCCCACGGGTCGGCGTCGGCGGGGGCGTCCAGGGGCGGGGGTTCGGTGCGGGCCACGGGTCGAGGGTAGGTTCGTGGCCATGGCGCAGCAACATCCGTGGTCCAGGTTCGTGGCGATCGGCGACTCCTTCACCGAGGGCATCGGCGATCCGGAGCCCCGCTCGCCCGGGGGGAACCGGGGCTGGGCCGACCGCCTGGCCGAGGTGCTCGGGGCGTCGACCGACGACTTCGCCTACGCCAACCTCGCCGTCCGCGGCCGGCTGCTGCGGCAGATCGCCGAGGAGCAGGCCCCGGCCGCGCTCGCGCTCCGACCCGACCTCGTCGCCGTGTCCGCGGGCGGCAACGACATCATCCGCCCCGGCACCGACCCCGACGACGTCGCCCGCCGGTTCGAGGACCTCGTCCGGCAGCTCTCCTCCGACGGCGCCACCGTCGTCGTCTTCACGGGGCCCGACATCGGGGCCACCCCCGTGCTCGGGCGGATGCGCGGCAAGGTGGCGATCTACAACGAGCACGTGCGCGCCGTGGCGCTGCGCCACGAGGCCGTCGTCGCCGACATGTGGGCCCTCCGCGAGCTCACGCAGCCGCGCATGTGGGCGCCGGACCGGCTGCACTTCAGCCCCCTCGGCCACCACACGATCGCCCGGATGGTGCTGGCCTCCCTCGCCGTGGAGAACGACCTGGAGCCACTGCGCCCCGAGCCGCTCGCCGGCCGCACGTGGCGGCAGGCGCGCACCGAGGACGCCGCGTGGGCCCGGGAGTACCTCGTCCCCTGGGTGGTGCGCCGCCTGCGGCACCGGTCGAGCGGCGACGGCGTCGTGCCCAAGCGGCCCGACGCCCTGGCCATGATCTACCGCGACGACGACGGTCGGGAGCAGGGCGGGGCCTGACGGCCATCGGGGCAGGTCAGAGCACCTCGGCCGGGTGCGTCAGCCGCCACCACGCGCTCGGGGCGGGGAGGTCGCCGTCCAGCCGCAGGGGCACCGTCGCGCGGTCGTCGCCGACCTCGACGACGACCTCGCCCACCTCGTCGCCCCGTCGGGCCTCGCGGACGGGGTCGGCCGCGACCTCGGCACCCGCGTCGGCGTCGCCCCACGTGCTGAGCACGACGTCCTCCGCGGCGACGGCGTCGGCGCGGGCGCCCCAGGGCGTCTCGTAGGTCGCCAGCACGTCGCCGGCGCTGACCGGGGCCACCGTGACGGTGCGCGCGTCGACGCTGGCGAGCAGCGCCTCCACGTCGCGGTCGAGCGCGTCGTGGTCGACGGCGCCGAGCACGACGCCGACGACGGTGACGGGCCGGCCGGCCAGGACCGCGTCGGCCGCGAAGAGCAGGCAGGCGCCCGCCTCGTCGAGCGTCCCGGTCTTGATGCCCACCACGCCCCGGACGCCGAGCAGCTCGTTGCTGTTCTCGACGACGCCCGCACCGGGCACCACGGTGGACGTGGTCCCGACGATGGCGGCGACGTCGGGGTCGGCCAGCGCGAGGCGGCCGAGCTCGAGCAGGTCCGACGTGGTGCTGCGGTTGTCGGGCGAGAGCCCGGTCGGCTCGACGATCGTGGTGTCGTCGAGCCCGTGGTCGGCCAGCCACGCCGCGGCCGCCGCCGCGAAGGACGCGTCGTCGCCGAAGGCCCAGCGCGCGAGGGCGGTCGCGTAGTTGTTGGCCGACTCGACGAGCATCACCTCGGTCACCTGGCGCTGCGTGAGCGTCGTGCCCGCCGCGAGGGGCGCGACCTTGCCGTCGACCGCCAGGTACTGCTCGCGGAGGGCCGCGTCGTCGGCGTCGAAGGTGACGTCGCCGCCGTCGCCGCCGTCGAGGGGGCGCTCCTCGAGCACGACGAGCGCGGTCACCACCTTGCTGATGCTCGCGATCGACCGGGGGCCCTCGTCCCCCGCCAGCGTCCGCGTGCCCGGCAGGCCGAGGGCCTCGACCCCCGTGGCGCCGTAGCCCGGGAGCACCAGCTCGGGCGCGTCCACGGGCGGCACCTCGACGTCCGCCACCGACGCCGACGCCGGTGCCAGCGGCACGAGCAGGGCCGTCGGCACGTAGGCGCCCGCGGCGACGACGACGAGCGCGACGAGTCCGGTGACCGTCAGGCGGCGGGCGCGCCGGAGGGGCGCCCCGGTCCTCACTCCGCCCCGCCGGGCACGCGCAGCGCCCAGAGGGCGACGGCCGAGGCGGCGGCGACGTTGAGGCTGTCGACGCCGTGCAGCATGGGGATGGTCACGACGTCGTCGGCCGCGGCGAGGGCCCGGCGGCTCAGCCCGTCGCCCTCCGTCCCGAGCAGCAGGGCGACCCGCTCAGGAGGCGCGGCCGCGTAGGCGTCGAGGGTCACCGCCGCGTCCGACAGGGCCAGCGCGGCGATGCGGAACCCCGCCGCGTGCAGCTGGTCCGCCCCCTCCGGCCAGTCCGGCAGGCGGGTCCACGGCACCTGGAGCACGGTGCCCATGCTCACGCGGACGCTGCGCCGGTAGAGGGGGTCGGCGCAGCGCGGGGTGACGAGGACGGCGTCGGCGCCCAGGCCCGCGACGGCACGGAAGATCGCGCCGACGTTGGTGTGGTCGACGACGTCCTCGAGCACCACGACCCGTCGGGCGCCCTCGAGCACCGTGGCCACGTCGGGCAGCTCGGGCCGGTGCATCGACGCCAGCGCGCCGCGGTGCAGGTGGTAGCCCGTGAGCGTCTCGAGCAGCTCGGCCGACCCGACGAAGAGGTCGCCGTCGTGGTCCGCCACGAGGGGGGCGACGTCGTCGAGCCAGCGCTCGGTGAGGAGCACCGAGCGGGGCACGTGCCCGGCGGCCAGGGCACGCTCGATGACCTTCGACGACTCGGCCAGGTAGAGCCCGCCCTCCGGTTCGCTCACGCGGCGCAGCGCCACGTCCGTGAGGCGCGAGTAGTCGGCGAGCTCGGGCCGGTCGAGGTCGGTGATGCGGGTGATGCGCACGGTGCTCCTGGGGGTCGGGGCGAGGCGACCGGCGCGGCGGGCCGGGGCGCGCCTCCGGTCGGTCGCCGGGCCGCCCCAGGGTACCGTCCGGACGGCCGGAGGTAGGCTCCAGGGACCGCACCCGAAGGAGCATCGACCGTGTCGCACGCCACCGCCGCGGGCCCCGCCGGGGCCGCCGGTCGGGACGTCCCCTCCCGGGACCACCGGCCCTCCCCCGACGTCCTCGACGCCGCCGTCGACGTGCTGGCCGGCCGCCGCGTCGCGGTGCTCACCGGGGCGGGGGTGAGCACCGACAGCGGGATCCCCGACTACCGGGGCGAGGGCGCGCCGGTGCGGCACCCCATGACGTTCCAGCAGTTCCTCGCCGACGAGCGCTGGCGCAAGCGCTACTGGGCCGGCAGCCACGTGGGCTGGCGGTCCTTCACCGCCGCCCGGCCCAACGCCGGCCACCGCGCCCTGGCCGCCCTCGAGCGGGGCGGCGTGACGAACGGCGTCGTCACGCAGAACGTCGACGCCCTGCACGCCCGGGCGGGCTCGCAGCGCGTGGTCGACCTGCACGGCACGGTGGACCGCGTCCGCTGCCTCGCCTGCGGCCAGTCGTTCGCCCGCGACACCGTGGCGGCCCGGCTGTCGGCGGCCAACCCGTGGCTCGACGAGCCGGACCAGGTCGTCCTCGCCCCCGACGGCGACGTCGAGGTGCGCGACGTCGACGCGTTCGTCGTGCCCGAGTGCACGGTCTGCGGCGGCGTCCTCAAGCCCGACGTCGTGTTCTTCGGCGAGTTCGTGCCCGTCGAGCGCTTCGCCGAGGCGCGGTCCCTCGTGGTCCAGGCCGAGGCGCTGCTCGTCGTGGGGTCCTCGCTCGTCGTCAACTCCGGCATCCGGCTCCTCGACCAGGCCGTGCGACGCGGGCACCCCGTCGTGGTCGTCAACCGTGGCGTGACGAAGGGCGACGCCCGCGCCGCCGTGAAGGTCGACGCGGGCACCTCCGAGACCCTCGCGGCCCTCGCCGAGCGGCTGCTCCCGGCGGGGACGGCCTCGTGACGCTGCTCTGGCTGGTCCGCCACGGCGAGACGGACTGGAACAGGGCGCGCCGCATCCAGGGCGCCACCGACGTGCCCCTCAACGACACGGGCCGGGCACAGGCGCGGCGGGCGGGCGAGCTGCTGCGCCGCCGCACCGTCGACGCGGTGGTGGCGAGCCCCCTGGTGCGGGCCGCCGAGACGGGGGCGATCGTGGCCGAGGTGCTCGGCCTGGCCGCACCGGCCCTCGTGCCCGAGCTCGCGGAGCGCCGCTACGGCGTCGCCGAGGGGCTCACGCCCGCCGAGGTCGAGGCACGGTTCCCCGCGGGCACGCGCGTGCCGGGGCGCGAGAGCCGCACGGCCCTGCTCGACCGCGTGCTGCCCGCCCTCGACGAGATCGCGCGGGCGCACGCCGGTGGCTCGGTGGTCGTGGCCACGCACGGCGCGGTCGTGCGCGCGATCGTCACCGCGGTGGCCACCGGCGCCGACGCCGGCGTGGGCGTGCCGATCCGCAACGGGTCCGTGCACTCGTTCGAGGTCGCGGCGGACGGGCTCCGCCTGCGGCGCTTCGACGACCCCCTCGAGGACGAGTCCGAGCTCTCCGGCGGCGATCCACTCGCGGCGCAGAACGCGCTGGAGGGCTCGCGCCCCGAGTGACGCGCAGGACGTCCGTCGGTCAGGCCCCGCGCCTCCTGCCGTCGCGGGCGACGCTCCGCAGCAGGTCGAGGAGCACCTCGGCCGACGCGTCCCAGCCGTAGGCCGCGGCGCGCTCCACGGAGGCCCGGGAACGGTCCGACCACTCCCCCTCGAGGCGGCGCACCGCTGCGGCGAAGGACGCCGGGGACGACGGGTCGAAGAAGACGGCCGCCTCGCCGCCGATCTCGCGGAAGATCGGGATGTCGCTCACGACCGCCGGCGTGCCCAGCGCCATGCCCTCGACCAGCGGGATGCCGAAGCCCTCCGCGCGCGACGCCGTGACGACCGCGGTCGCCCCGAGCAGGACCTCGCGGTACTCCTCGTCGCTCGCGCCGTCGTGCACCACGAGGGCGCCCGCGGGGGCGAGCGCCTCGAGGCGGCGCCGCTCCCGGTCGTCGACGCGGCTCATGAGGTGCAGCCGCGCGCCGTCGAGGAGCGGCAGGGCCCGCACGAGGCAGTCGACGTTCTTGTAGGGCATGAACGACCCCATGTAGACGAGGTCGCGGCGCTCCGGCGCCGTGCGGTCGGGGACCTCCCCGGCGGGGTCGGCGGCGTTGGGCACGACGGTGACCGGGCGTCGCGTGAGCCGGTGCCGCGCGATCCTGTCGCGCGTGGTGCCGCTCACGGTGACGACCGCGTCGGCGCGGTCGAGCAGCAGCCGCACGGGCCACCAGGCGAGGTGGTAGAGCCGCCAGAGCAGGCGCAGCGGTGCCGCGAACTCGCGGGGCGGCGTCCGGTTCTCGTAGTAGATGAGGTCGTGCAGCGTGAGCACGAGCGGGTAGCGACGCCCCCACGAGCCCATGGTCTGCATCGGCGACCACACGACGTCGGGGCGGAGCGCGTTCACCTGCCGCGCGACGAACGGCTCCCGGGGGCTCGTGGGCCCCGACACGAGGAGGTGCGGCACGGCGGGCAGCTTGTCGAGCTGCCGCAGGTCGCTCACGAGCACGGTCACGTCGTGCCGTGCCGCGAGGGCCGTGACGACGCCCGTCGTGTAGCGGCTGATGCCGTCGTGCCGACCGGTCCGCACGTAGCGGCAGTCGACGACGATCCTCACGGGACGAACCGCTCGATCGCCGCGGCGGCCTCGGCGGGCTTCTCGTAGTGGACGAGGTGGCCCACCCCCTCGACGACCTCGAGCCGGGCGTCGGGGAAGAGCCCCCTCAGCGCGTGCTGGGCGGGCAGCGCCGTGATGTCGTCGCGGTCCGCCGCCACGAGCAGGGTGGGCACGTCCACCCGGGCCGCGTGGGTGCTGACGTCGCTCGAGACGGAGGCGCGGAAGGCGTCGAGCACGACGCGACGGTCGGCGAAGCGCGAGAAGTAGGAGTCGTGCTGGTCGTGGATCCAGCGGCGCAGCGCGCGGTCCGCGGTCTTCACCATGGCGACGCTCGTGATGCGCACGACCGGCGCCGCCTGCAGCAGCGGCAGCCCCCAGCGCTCGGGCAGGGCGGCGCCCGCGCGGTAGTAGCCGACGGCGAGGCGCGTGAGCACGCCCCTCGGGCCCTCGAGGGCAGGAGCCGCGATGGGGTTGACGAGGACGAGCGCCGCCGCCTCCAGGCCGTCCGCCAGGGCCGCCGTGGCGACGATCGACCCGAACGAGTGGCCGAGCACGACCGTGTCGGGGCCGAGGTCCAGGGCGTCCGCGAAGGCCCGCAGCCAGGCGGCATAGGCGGCGACGCTGTGCTCCCCGTCGAGCGGGGACGAGTCCCCGAAGCCGGGCAGGTCGGGCATGACCACCCTGAAGCGCTCCCCGAGGTGGGCGACGACGGGCTCGAGCCCGTGGTGGTCGCCGCGGAACCCGTGCACCGCGAGCACGGTGACCGGGGCCTCCGGCCGTCCGTAGGTCCAGTGGTGCGTGTCGGACCCGGCGACGCGGACGACGCCCTCGGTGACGGGCACCGCGTCGAGCAGGGCACGGTACGGCGACGGGACGCGCGGGGGTCGGACGATCACCCGGCCAGTCTAGGGAGCGCGTCGCGCCCGGGAGTCCTACAGTGGGCCGGGTGAGCTTCGTCGCCCCGATCCAGACGCCCGGACTGACCCTCGATCCCGACTGGCACCGCCGTGCCGTCTTCTACGAGGTGATGGTGCGCTCCTTCGTCGACAGCAACGGCGACGGGGCGGGCGACCTCCAGGGCCTGCTCTCGCGGCTCGACTACCTGCAGTGGCTCGGCGTGGACGCCCTGTGGCTGCCGCCGTTCTTCCAGTCCCCCCTCCGCGACGGCGGCTACGACATCCAGGACTACAAGGCGATCCTCCCGGACTTCGGCACCCTCGACGAGTTCCGCGACCTCGTGACGAAGGCGCACGAGCGCAACATGCGCATCGTCATCGACATGGTCCTCAACCACACCTCCGACCAGCACGAGTGGTTCCAGCAGTCGCGCGAGGACCCGGACGGCCCCTACGGCGACTTCTACGTCTGGCGCGACACCGACGACGGGTACCAGGACATCCGGGTCATCTTCGTCGACACGGAGGAGAGCAACTGGACCTTCGACCCGGTCCGCCGCCAGTTCTTCTTCCACCGCTTCTTCTCGCACCAGCCCGACCTCAACTTCGAGAACCCCGCCGTGCAGGAGGCCGTCTTCGACGTCGTCCGCCACTGGCTCTCGCTGGGCGTGGACGGGCTCCGCCTCGACGCGATCCCCTACCTCTTCGAGTCGGAGGAGGGCAACGGCGAGGGCGAGCCCGAGACGCACGAGTTCATCAAGCGCCTGCGCACGATGGTCGACGAGGAGTTCCCGGGCCGCGTGCTCATCGCCGAGGCGAACCAGTGGCCGGCCGAGACCGCCGCCTTCTTCGGCACCGAGGAGGAGCCGGAGTGCCACATGGCCTTCGACTTCCCCGTCATGCCCCGCATCTTCTACTCGCTGCGGGCCCAGCACGCGCAGGAGCTCAAGCGCATCCTCTCCGAGACCCTCGAGGTGCCGAAGGGCTCGGCCTGGGGCGTCTTCCTCCGCAACCACGACGAGCTGACGCTCGAGATGGTGAGCGAGGAGTACCGGCAGGCGATGTACGGGTGGTACGGCTACGACCCCCGCATGCGATCGAACATCGGCATCCGGAGGCGCCTCGCGCCGCTCCTGGACAACTCGCGTGCCGAGCTCGAGCTGGCCCACGCCCTGCTCTTCTCCCTCGCGGGCAGCCCCTTCCTGTACTACGGCGACGAGATCGGCATGGGCGACAACATCTGGCTGCCCGACCGCGACAGCTCGCGCACGCCCATGCAGTGGACCCCGGACCGCAACGCCGGCTTCTCGTCGGCCGACCCGGGCAAGCTCTTCCTGCCCGTCGTCCAGTCCCTCGTCTACAACTACTCGCTGGTCAACGTCGAGAGCCAGATGGCGCAGTCGCGGTCCCTCCTGCACTGGGTGCGCAACGTCATCCACGTGCGGAAGGCGCACCCGGCCTTCGGCCTGGGCACCATGCAGGTGAACGACACCGACCACGACTCGGTCCTCGCCTTCACGCGGTCGTACGAGGGCACCGGGGCGACCTTCGGCACCGACGTCGCGGAGGACCTCCTCTGCGTGTTCTCGTTCGCGCACAACCCGGTGTCGGTGACGATCCACGCCCCGGAGCTCGCGGGCCGCACGCTCCACGACCTCTTCGCCGGGGCCCGGTTCCCGAGCTTCGACGAGAACGGCGACGTGACGCTGACCCTGGGGACGCAGGCGTTCTACTGGCTGCACGTCGGCGACGCGCCCGCCGCCCCGGCCCCGTCCGACGGCGTCGGTGCCGCCTCCTAGACTCGCAGGGTGAGCGACACCAGCACCGAGATCCCCGGCGGCACCGACCTCGACGGACCGCGCGGCCCCGCCGACCCGGTCGAGACGGCGTGGTGGCGGGCGCTCGGCGTCTTCGACCTCGAGACGACGGGCATCGACGTCGAGACCGCGCGCATCGTCACCGCGCACGTGGGCCTGATCGACGCCCAGGGCGCGAGCATCGCCCACGGCGAGTGGCTCGCGGACCCGGGCGTCGAGATCCCCGCCCAGGCGTCCGCCGTCCACGGCGTGACGACCGAGCGGGCGCGCGCCGAGGGGCGTCCCGCGGCCGAGGTCGTCGCCGAGATCGTCGCGGCCCTGAGGGCCGTCTTCGCCCGGGGCGTCCCGCTCGTCGTCTACAACGCCCCCTACGACCTCACCCTGCTCGACCGTGAGGCACGTCGGCACGGCGTCGAGCCCCTCGGTGACGTGGGCGCGATCGGCTGCGTCGTCGACCCGCTCGTCATCGACAAGGCGGTCGACACGTACCGCAAGGGCAAGCGCACCCTCGAGGCCGCGGCTGCCGTCTACGGCGTCACGCTCGAGGACGCCCACGACGCCGGCGCCGACGCGATCGCGGCGGGACGCGTGGCCCAGGCCATGGCGCTCCGCCACGCCGATCGGCTCGCCGTGCCCGCGACGCAGCTGCACGACCTGCAGGTCGGCTGGTGCAGCAGCCAGGCGGCGAGCTTCCAGGACTACATGCGACGCACGAAGGACCCTGCCTTCACGGCGTCGGGCGAGTGGCCGCACCGTCCCGCGGTCCGCTGAGCGCGACTCCTGCCGGCGCGGTCACCGCGGTCATCGGTCGTCCCCGGGCACGCCGAAAGGGCGGTCGACCGTGGTCGACCGCCCCTTCGTGGGCATCACGCGAGCGGTCCCCGAGCGGGGACCCGGCTCACTTGCCGAAGTTCTTGTAGCGCGAGTTGAACTTCTCGACGCGACCGGCCGAGTCGAGGATGCGCTGCTTGCCCGTGTAGAACGGGTGCGACTCCGACGAGATCTCGACGTCGATGACGGGGTAGGTCTCGCCGTCGAGCTCGATGGTCTTCTCGCTGGTCGCCGTGGAGCGCGTGAGGAAGGTGGCGCCCGAGGCCAGGTCGCGGAAGACGATCGGTGCGTACGTGGGGTGGGTGTCGGTCTTCATGTGGGTCCTCAGGTGGCTGATGGATGGACGGTCGGAGGTCGTCGGGACGTGCCTGACACGTCCAGGCCCACCGGGGCGGGCCAGCGACCGAGTCTAGCAGACCCGGCGGTCGTCGATCAGGACGCGGCGCGCGCGGCGTAGCGCCCGTCGTGCTCCTCGACGACGAGGTCGAGGCCGAAGGTGCCGCCGAGCACCTCGGCGGTGACGACCTCGGCCAGGGGGCCGGCGGCGACGACGCTGCCCCGGTCGAGCAGGAGGGCGTGGGTGAATCCGCGCGGGATCTCCTCGACGTGGTGGGTCACCATGACGATGGCCGGGGCCTCGGAGGACTGCGCGTAGCCCGAGAGCATGCGGAGCAGCTCTTCACGGGCGCCCAGGTCGAGGCTCGCGGCCGGCTCGTCGAGGAGCAGGAGCTCGGGGTCGGTCATGACCGCGCGGGCGATCTGCACGCGCTTCTGCTCGCCGTCGCTGAGCTCGCCGAACGAACGGTCGGCGAGGTGGTCGAGGCGCCACTCCTCGAGCACGCGGTGCGCGCGGCGGACGTCGACCTGCTCGTAGTCCTCGTTCCAACGGCCGGTCACGGAGTAGGCGGCCGTGAGCACGACGTCGAGGACCTTCTCGCGGGCCGGGACCCGTCGGGCGACCGAGGTCGAGGCGAAGCCGATGCGGGGGCGGAGGTCGAACAGGTCCGTCCGGCCGAGGTCGGCGCCGAGCACGGAGGCCTCGCCCGAGCTGGGGTGGGCCTGCGCCGCGGCCACCTGCAGCAGCGTGGTCTTGCCGGCGCCGTTCGGCCCGAGCACCACCCACCGCTGGTCGGACTCGACCGTCCAGGACACGTGGTCGACGACGGCGGTGCCGGCGCGGGTGATCGAGACGTCGTTGAGCTGCAGCACCGTGGGCATGGTGACAGCCTAGCGGCGGAGGCCCTCGTAGACGGCGAGCGTGAGGGCGGCGATCCGCTCCCAGGCGAACTCCTGCTCGGCCCGGAGGCGGCCCGCGCGCCCCATGAGCGCCGCGAGCCCGGGATCGGACACGACCTCGGTGAGCGTCGCGGCCAGGTCGCGGACGAAGCGGTCCGGGTCGACCGGGGTGCCCGTGCCGTCCTGCACCTGCTCGATCGGCACGACGCGGCCGGTGAGCCCGTCGGCGACGACCTCGGGGATGCCGCCGGTGCCCGAGCCGACGACGGGGACGCCGCAGGCCATGGCCTCGAGGTTGACGATGCCGAGGGGCTCGTAGACCGACGGGCAGACGAAGGTCGTGGCCGCCGTGAGCACCGCGGTGAGCTCGTGGCGGGGCAGGACGCGCTCGACCCAGACGACGCCGGTGCGCTCCTCCTGGAGCTCGCGGACGAGGCCGGTGACCTCGGCCATGATCTCGGGGGTGTCGGGGGCGCCGGCACAGAGCACGAGCTGGACGTCGCGGGGCAGCGAGCGCGCGGCCCGGAGGAGGTAGGGCAGGCCCTTCTGCCGGGTGATGCGCCCGACGAAGACCACGCTGGGGCGGTCCGGGTCGATGCCCAGGCCGCGCAGCACCTCGTCGTCGCGGTTCGGTCGCCAGGCGTCGAGGTCGATGCCGTTGCGGACGACCGTCACCTTCTGCTCGTCGATGCCCCGGTACGAGCGCAGGATGTCGCGACGCATGCCCTCGCTCACCGCGATGACGGCGTCGGCCGACTCGTAGGCCTGCCGCTCGATCCAGCTCGACACGCGGTAGCCGCCGCCGAGCTGCTCGGCCTTCCAGGGGCGCAACGGCTCGAGGCTGTGGGCCGTGAGCACGTGGGGCACGTCGTGCAGCATCTGCGCCACCTGGCCGGCGTGGTTGGCGTACCAGGTGTGGCTGTGCACGATGTCGGCGCCGGCGACGTCCTGGGCGATCCGGAGGTCCTGGCCGAGGGTCCGGAGGGTCGCGTTGGCGCCGGCCAGCTCCGACAGCTCGGGGTAGCCCGTCGTGCCCGGCTCGTCGTCGACCGAGCCGAAGGCACGGACCTCGACGTCGATGCTGCGACGCAGGGCCTTGACGAGCTCCACGACGTGGACGCCCGCTCCCCCGTAGACGTTGGGCGGGTATTCCTTGGTGATGACATCGACTCGCACGGTCCACACCGTAGTCGGGCGGCGGCGGATCGTGCCATGCTCGGCTCATGGCATCGAAGAAGATCTTCGGCATCGTGCTGGCCGGTGGCGAGGGCAAGCGACTGATGCCCCTCACCGCGGACCGCGCGAAGCCGGCCGTCCCGTTCGGCGGCAACTACCGTCTCATCGACTTCGCGCTGTCGAACCTCATCAACTCGGGGCTCCGGCAGATCGTCGTGCTGACGCAGTACAAGTCCCACAGCCTCGACCGGCACGTGTCGCAGACCTGGAGCATCGAGGGCCTGCTCGGCGCCTACGTCGCGTCGGTGCCGGCGCAGCAGCGGCTGGGCAAGCGCTGGTTCGCCGGCAGCGCCGACGCGATCCTGCAGAGCCTCAACCTGCTCCGCGACGAGAAGCCCGACATCGTCGTCGTGGTGGGCGCGGACCACGTCTACCGGATGGACTTCTCGCAGATGATCGAGGCGCACATCGCCTCGGGCGCGGGCGTCACCGTCGCGGCCATCCGCCAGCCGATCTCCCTGGCGGACCAGTTCGGCGTCATCGAGGTCGACGAGCAGGACCCCACCCGCATCGGCCGCTTCCTCGAGAAGCCGAAGGACGCGACCGGCCTGCCGGACTCCCCCGACGAGATCCTCGCCTCGATGGGCAACTACGTCTTCGACGCGGACGTGCTCATCGACGCCGTCCTGCGCGACGGCGAGAAGCCGGACTCCGACCACGACATGGGCGGCGACATCGTGCCGGACTTCGTGTCGCGGGGCGACGCCGCCGTCTACGACCTCAACCGCAACGAGGTGCCCGGCAGCACCGAGCGCGACCGGTACTACTGGCGCGACGTCGGCACCATCGACTCGTTCTACGACGCCCACCGGGACCTCATCTCGGCGCTGCCCGTCTTCAACCTCTACAACACCGACTGGCCGATCTTCTCGCAGCAGCTCAACTCGCCGCCGGCGAAGTTCGTGCGCGACCAGCACGGCGACGTGGGCGAGGTCGTCGACTCGATCGTGTCGCTGGGCTCCCTCCTCTCGGGCGCCCACGTGCAGCGCAGCGTGCTGGGGCCGTGGTGCACGCTCGAGTCGGGCAGCCGCGTCGTCGACTCGGTCGTCTTCGAGCGGGCCTCCATCGGGCCTGGTGCCACCGTCCAGCGCGCGATCCTCGACAAGGACGTCGTCATCGCCGAGGGCGCGTCGGTCGGGGTGGACCCCGAGCAGGACCGTGCGCGAGGCTTCACGGTCACGCCGTCGGGGATCACCGTCGTCGGCAAGGGGGTCCGCGTCGACCGGTGACCCGGTACCGCGGTCGTGAGCGCGGCACGGCCCACCGCTAGGGTGGTGCCGTGCCGCGCTTCCTGGTCGTCCTCGACGTCGACTCCACGCTCATCGAGGACGAGGTCGTCGAGCTGCTGGCCGACGAGGCCGGTTCTCGGGCCGAGGTCGCGGCCGTCACCGATCGCGCCATGCGCGGCGAGCTCGACTTCGCCCAGAGCCTCCGTGACCGCGTGGCCACCCTCGCCGGCCTGTCGACGGACGTCCTCGCGGACGTCGCCGACCGGGTGCGGCTGAGCCCCGGGGCACGGGACCTCGTCGAGGGGGTGCACGCCGCCGACGGCGCCGTCGCCGTGGTCTCCGGCGGCTTCCTCGAGGTCCTCGACCCTGTGGCCGTCGACCTGGGCCTCGACCGCTGGCACGCCAACCGGCTCGGCGCCGAGGCGGGCCTGCTCACCGGTCTCGTCGAGGGCCCCGTCGTCGACGCGCGCGAGAAGGCCGTCCGGCTGCGCGCCTGGGCCGACGAGCTCGGGGTGCCCCTCGAGCGCACCGTGGCGGTCGGCGACGGGGCCAACGACCTCCTCCTGCTCGACGCCGCGCAGCTCGGCGTGGCGTTCGACGCGAAGCCCGTCCTCCGCTCCGCGGCCGACGTGGTGCTGGACCGGCGCGACCTGTCGCAGGTCCTGCCGATGCTGGGCCTCCGGGGCTGACCGGGCCGGTCCGCACCGCGAGCGGTGGGCCGGCGGCCGTCCCCGGGGCGTCCCTTGCGTCAGGTCCCGCCTTGCGTCAGTGCCCCATCCCGAGCCCGCCGTCGACCGGCACGACCGCACCCGAGACGTAGGCCGCCTCGTCGGAGGCGAGCCAGGCGATCGTCGCCGCGACCTCCTGGGCGGAGCCGTAGCGGCCCGCCGGGATGGCCTTCTTGTACTCGGCCTGCGTCGCCTCGGGCAGCGCCGCGGTCATGTCGGTCTCGATGAAGCCCGGGGCCACGACGTTGGCGGTGATGCCACGCCCGCCCAGCTCCCGGGTGACCGAGCGGGCGAGCCCGACGAGGCCGCTCTTCGAGGCCGCGTAGTTGACCTGTCCCGCGCTGCCGTAGAGGCCCACGACGCTCGACACGAGCACGACCCGGCCGAAGCGGGCCTTGAGCATGCCCTTGGACGCTCGCTTGACGACGCGGAAGGCGCCCGAGAGGTTGGTGTCGACGACCGAGGTGAAGTCCTCCTCGCTCATGCGGAGCAAGAGCGTGTCCTTGGTGATGCCGGCGTTGGCGACCAGGACCTCGACGGGCCCGAGCTCGGCCTCGACCTGCGTGAAGGCGGCGTCGACGGAGGCGGCGTCCGTGATGTCGGCGCGGACCGTGAGCGTGCCCTCGGGGCCCTCCCCGGAGCGGGCCGTGACGGCGACGCGGTGGCCGCGGGCGACGAACTCCTCGGCGACGGCACGGCCGATGCCGCGGTTGCCGCCCGTGACGAGGACGGTGCGTGGTGTGGTCATCGAGGTCTCCCGGTCTGGCGTGTCGGAGGGGCCGTGCCCCGGCGTCCGGAGCTGGCCGCCGACCAGCCTACTGTCGGTGGCGCGAGTTACGATCGGTCCAGCAGCCGCGCCGCGGCCGCACCCCTCACGACCACCCTGAGCTGGAGCCGATGAAGGCCATCAACCCGATCACGTCGCTGCCGCCGTCGCCCACCGACGACCGGCACTCCCGCATGGTGAAGTACGTCGTCGCGATGGGCATCCGCATCGTCTGCATCGTGCTCTGCTTCGTCTTCCCGCTCGGCTGGTGGACCCTGATCCCCGTCCTGGGCGCGGTCCTCATCCCCTACTACGCGGTGGTCCTCGCCAACGTCGGCCACGAGCAGGGCAGCGTCGTCGAGTCCCCCGGCGGCCAGCTCGAGGCGTACCGGGCCGCTCCCGCCGCCGCCGTCCCGTCGCCGCCGGCCGAGCCGCGCTTCCGGCCGACGGTCGTCGGCGACGATGTCGGACCGCTCGGTGACGACGAGCGCGACGACGACGAGCGTGGCCACGAGGGGTCGTCCCGCACCCCGGGTGCGGCGTGATCCTCGGCGGCGTCGGGCCGGCGACGGTCGAGTGCTCGCGCGCGGGCTGCCACGAGGAGGCCACCTCCGCCGTGCACTGGCGCAACCCGAAGCTCCACGATCTCGACCGGGTCAAGACCTGGACGGCCTGCGGCGAGCACGAGGGCTACCTCGTCGAGTTCCTCCGGTCGCGCGACTTCCCGGTCGCCGTGACGCCCGCCGGTGAGACGGTCGAGCGCGTGGGTGCCGCACACGGGCAGGAGGCCCGGTGACCGGCTGGCGCTTCGCCCTGTCCGGCAGGTGGCTGGGCTACCTGGCCGTGGCCGTGGTCTTCGCGATCGTGTGCGGCGTCCTCGCGCACTGGCAGTGGTCCCGGCACGAGGAGAAGACCGCGGTCGCCGAGCAGCTCGAGCGCAACTACGACGCCGAGCCCGTGCCCCTCGCCGAGCTGGTGCCCGATCCCGCCCATCTCGACCCGGCCGTCGAGTGGCGGCCGGTCACGGTGACCGGCCGGTACCTCGTCGACGAGGAGCTGCTCGTGCGCAACCGGCCGTTCAACGGCCAGCCGGGCTTCGAGGTGCTCGTCCCGCTCGAGCTCGCCGACGGCGACGTCTTCCTCGTCGACCGGGGCTGGGTGCCGACCGGCAACGCGCAGGACGCCCCGGACGAGGTGCCGGCTCCCCCGACCGGCGAGGTGACGGTGACGGTACGACTGAAGCCGGGCGAGCCGCGCGTCGGCGACCGCACCGACATCGCCGGCACGAACCAGGTGGCGACGATCCAGCTCGACGACGTCGCGGCGCGTCTCGACGAGCCTCTGCTCACAGGCGCCTACGGCCTCCTGGCGAGCGAGGACCCTGCCCCGGCGACCCGCCCGGTGCCGTCCGTCGAACCCGAGATCGACACGGGCCTCAACCTCTCGTACTTCGTGCAGTGGCTGATGTTCGCCGTGGGTGCCTTCGCGTTCCTCTTCTACGTGGTCCGCCAGGAGCACCGCAACCGCACGGCGGACCCGGACGAGCTCGAGGAGCGCGAGGCCGAGCGGCGCCGGCGGAGGACTGCACGGGGCGGCACCGACGACGAGGCCGAGGACGCCCTCCTCGACGCCGCCGGTCGTTGACCGACCGGCAGCCCCCGCTGAGAGCGGATCAGGCCAGGTTGATGAGCTCGCTGTAGTCCTTGGTCCAGTGGTCCTCGGTGCCCTCGGGCATGATGAGGACCCGCTCGGGATTGAGGGCCTCGACCGCACCCTCGTCGTGGCTCACGAGCACGACGGCGCCCTCGTAGTTGGCGAGCGCGTCGAGGATCTCGAGACGGCTGGCCGGGTCGAGGTTGTTCGTGGGCTCGTCGAGGAGCAGCACGTTGGCTCCCGAGACCACGATCATGGCCAGCGCGAGGCGCGTCTTCTCGCCTCCGGAGAGGACGCCGGCGGGCTTCGCGGAGTCGTCGCCCGTGAAGAGGAACGACCCCAGCACGCGGCGTGCCTCCATCTCGGTGATGTTCGGGGACGACGAGACCATGTTCTCGAGGACGCTGCGCTTGACGTCGATGGTCTCGTGCTCCTGGGCGTAGTAGCCCACGCGCAGGCCGTGGCCCGGCTCGAGCTGGCCGGTGTCGGGCTCGTCGACGCTGGCCAGGATGCGCAGCAGCGTGGTCTTCCCGGCGCCGTTGAGGCCGAGGATGACGACCTTCGAGCCGCGGTCGATGGCCAGGTCGACGGCCGTGAAGATCTCGAGCGACCCGTAGCTCTTCGACAGGTTCGACGCCATGAGCGGCGTGCGCCCGCACGCCACCGGCGTCGGGAACCGCAGCTTGGCCACGCGGTCGACGGCACGGACCTCCTCGAGTCCCGACAGCAGGCGCTCGGCACGGGCCACCATCTGGTGGGCCGCGGCGGCCTTGGAGGCCTTCGCGCCGAAGCGCGCGGCCTGCTTCTGCAGGGCGGAGGCCTGCTTCTCAGCGTTGGACCGTTCCTTCTTGCGACGCTCCTCGTCGGCGGCGCGCTGGCGCTGGTAGTTGCGCCACCCCATGTTGTAGATGTCGATCGACTGCCGGTTGGCGTCCAGGTAGAAGACGCGGTTGACGACCTCCTCGACGAGCTCGATGTCGTGGCTGATGACGATCACGCCGCCCTGGTAGGTCTTCAGGTACTCGCGGAGCCAGGTCACGCTGTCGGCGTCGAGGTGGTTGGTCGGCTCGTCGAGGATCATCGTGTCGGCCGCCGAGAACAGGATGCGCGCGAGCTCGATGCGGCGGCGCTGGCCTCCGGAGAGCGTGGAGAGCGGCTGGTCGAGGATCCTGTCGGGGAGGCTGAGGTTGCTGGCGATGGACGCCGCCTCCGCCTCGGCCGCGTAGCCGCCGAGGGCGTTGAACCGGTCGTCGAGGTCGCCGTAGCGCTTCATCGCACGCTCGGCGACGGCCGGGTCGGGATCGC
>Ga0265798_10001576_pt1 | contig 35285 bp, 31 predicted proteins | sample P3T30metagenome_FD_192430 | JGI IMG/M metagenome (GOLD analysis project Ga0265798, IMG submission 192430) | Plant litter microbial communities from East Loma Ridge, Irvine, California - P3 T30 | ecosystem: Environmental > Terrestrial > Plant litter > Unclassified | place: USA: California...
GCCGGCGCCGGCGAGATCACGGCCTGGCTCGGTCCGGCGATCGGTCCGGAGGCCTTCGAAGTCGGACCGGACGTGCTGGACGCCTTCGAGGCGGCCTTGCCGGGCGCGGCCGCGCAAGCTTTCCGTCCCTATCCTGGTCGACCCGGCAAATACCTGGCAGACATGAATATGCTGGCGCGGCGCATGCTGGCGCGCGACGGCGTGCTGCGCGTGCATGGCGGCGGGCGCTGCACCGCGTCCGAGGCCGCCAGCTTCTATTCCTACCGCCGCGATGGCGTCACCGGCCGCCAGGCGAGTCTGATCTGGATCAAATAAGAGGCGAGGGCGCCGGTGGATACTCCTCAGTTTGTGGAGTGCCCTCCGGCATCATCGTGCTTGCCGGCGCTGGCTGGCGCGGCGCGGCGGCGCGCACGCCTGCCGGCCCCGGCCAGGTAGAAAACGAGTGATAATGGCAACACACCGTAGCCGAAAAAAGTCATAATGCCGCCAACAACAGTGGGCTCTGTCGCCGCCATCAGGGTCACGACGTACATCCATCCTATGGCCACGATCCACATGTTGTTCTCCACTGTTTGACGAACCGATTCTACACAATGGACGCCCTATGAACACGACCGACGCTTCTCCGCAGACGCTTGCCGCTTCCTGGATGTCGCAGTTTTCCGATCCCGCCGCCTGGCAGTCGTGGATGAAGGTGCCCGATGCCGGCAATGGTGGGGCGGCATTCGCGCCGCTCATGAAGATGATCGGCGACGTCGGGGCCGGACTGTCGCAGTCCCGGCTCGAAGCGCTGCGCGGCGACTACCTGCAAAAATCCATGAAGATGTGGCAGGACTTCCTCACCGGCAAGCTGCCGACCTTCCACGACCGCCGCTTCTCGGCCTCCGAATGGACCGCCACGCCGATGTCGGCGTGGAGCGTCGCCACCTATCTGCTCAATTCCGAGTTCCTGATGGCGCTGGCCGATGCCGTCGAGGCGCCGCCCAGGGAAAAGCAGAAGATCCTGTTCGGCGTGCAGCAGATGGTCGACGCGCTGTCGCCGGCCAACTTCCTGGCGACGAACCCGGAAGCGCAGCACAAGATGATCGAGAGCAAGGGCGAAAGCCTGAGCAAGGGCATGCAGAACATGCTGGCCGACATGCAGAAGGGCCGCATCTCGCAATCCGACGAATCCGCCTTCGAAGTCGGCCGCAACGTCGGCGTGACCCCGGGCACGGTCGTGTTCGAGAACGAGCTGTTCCAGCTGATCCAGTACACGCCGGCGACGCCGACCGTACACGCGGTTCCGCTGCTGATGGTGCCGCCCTGCATCAACAAATTCTATATCCTCGACCTGCAGCCGGAAAACTCGCTGGTGCGCTACCTGGTCGAGCAGGGCAATACGGTGTTCATGATGTCCTGGCGTAATGCGGACCAGTCCCTGGCCGGGACCACCTGGGACGATTACGTCGAGAAGGGCGCGGTGCGCGCGCTCGACGTCGTGCGCGAGATTTCCGGCCAGCCGAAGGTGAACGTGTTCGGCTTCTGCGTCGGCGGCACCATCGCCGCCACCGCGCTGGCCGTCCTGGCCGCGCGCGGCCAGCACCCGGCCGCCAGCCTGTCGCTGTTCACGACGCTGCTCGACTTCGCCGACCCCGGCGTGCTCGACGTCTTCGTCGACGAGACCCAGGTCATGCTGCGAGAACAGCAAATGGCGCGCGGCGGCCTGATGCCGGGCCGCGACCTGGCCACCACTTTCTCGGCGCTGCGTCCAAACGACCTGATGTGGAACTATGTCCAGCAGAACTACCTGAAAGGCAAGACCCCGCCGGCCTTCGACCTGTTGTACTGGAACGCCGACAGCACCAACCTGCCTGGGCCGATGTTCTGCTGGTACCTGCGCAATACCTACCTTGAAAACAAGCTCAAGGAACCCGGCGCCCTGTCCGTGGGCGGCACGCCGGTCGACCTGGGCGCGATCGATTGCCCGACTTTCCTGTACGGCTCGAAGGAAGACCATATCGTGCCCTGGGAAGCGGCCTACGCCTCGATGGGCCTGCTCAATCCGGGCAAGCCCGGGGTCAACCGCTTCGTGCTGGGCGCCTCGGGCCACATCGCCGGCGTGATCAATCCGGCCTCGAAGAACAAGCGCAGCTACTGGGTGGGCGAGGGCGCGGCGGACAAGGGCTTGACGGGCGCGGCAGACTGGTTCGGCGGCGCGGTCGAGCACAAGGGCAGCTGGTGGCCGGAATGGGCGCGTTTCCTCGCCGAGAATGGCGGCCAGGACGTGGCTCCGCCGGCCCAGCCCGGCAGTGCCGCCTACGCGCCGATCGAGGCGGCGCCAGGGCGCTACGTCAAGCAACGCGCCGATTGAACGCTGGATTCATGACGAGCGCATTTATTGTGAAAGAATAAAGATGTTTCTTAACGATTATGCTGCGTGGCCTTGCGCAACGTGGTATTTTTGAGGAATATCCTCTTGGAATGGGAGACGCCGCGGGGAATCCCCGCGGTTGCCGCATAATAAATGCGCTACGGCGCTGTATATGGACATCAGATGAGCAGTACGAAAAAAAGCCCCGAACGCCTGATCAAGAAATACCCGAACCGCCGGCTCTACGACACCCAGACCAGTTCCTACATCACCCTGTCGGACGTCAAGCAACTGGTGCTCGAGGCCGATGAGTTCACCGTGGTCGACGCCAAGACCAGCGAAGACCTGACCCGCAGCATCCTGCTGCAGATCATCCTGGAAGAAGAAGCGAACGGCGTGCCGATGTTCTCCAGCAATGTGCTGTCCCAGATCATCCGCTACTACGGCCATGCGATGCAGGGCATGATGGGTTCCTACCTGGAAAAGAACATCCAGGCCTTCACCGACATCCAGGCCAAGTTCGTCAACTCGGCCACCGGCGCCCTCGAAAGCAAGCCCTACAACACCGAGATGTGGACCCAGTTCATGAACATCCAGGGTCCGATGATGCAGGGCATGATGAACAGCTATATCGACCAGAGCAAGAACCTGTTCCTGCAGATGCAGGAGCAGATGCAGAACCAGAGCAAGGCGATGTTCGGCGCCTTTCCCTTCGGCGTGACGCCGGTGCCGCCGGCCTCGCCCGCGCCGCCTGCGCCGCCTGCACCCGAGAAGAAATAAGCCGATTTCCTGCGACGAGGCACGTCATCCCTGCGAAGGCAGGGATCCAGCTTGACGCTGCCGCAAGGCAGGCAAACTTGGACCCCTGCCTTCGCAGGGGCGACGCAGTAGCATTTTCGCCCCATCGATATCCCTTGCTGCCCACTTGCTGTAAAATCGCGGATTGCCCAAAATTTTGTGCCGCTCTCCGACAATGCAAGAACTCCGCCGTAATCCCCTTCCTGCCACCCTCGATGCGAGCGGCGCCCCCGTCGCGCCGAAGGTCGGCTTCGTCTCGCTCGGCTGCCCGAAGGCGCTGGTCGACTCCGAGCAGATCCTGACGCAGTTGCGCGCCGAAGGCTACGAGACCGCCAAGTCCTATGCCGGCGCCGACCTCGTGATCGTCAATACCTGCGGCTTCATCGACGCCGCCGTGCAGGAATCGCTGGATGCGATCGGCGAGGCGCTGGCGGAAAACGGCCGGGTCATCGTGACCGGCTGCCTTGGCGCCAAGAAGGATGCTTCCGGCGCCGACATCATCACCAAGGTGCACCCGAAGGTGCTGGCCGTGACCGGTCCGCACGCGGTGGCCGAGGTGATGAGCTCGGTGCACCTGCACCTGCCCAAGCCGCACGATCCCTTCATCGACCTGGTGCCGGACCACGGCGTCAAGCTGACCCCGAAGCACTACGCCTACCTGAAGATTTCCGAGGGCTGCAACCACCGCTGCAGCTTCTGCATCATCCCGTCGATGCGCGGCGACCTGGTCTCGCGGCCGATCCACGAAGTGCTGACGGAAGCCGAGAACCTGTTCAAGGCCGGCGTCAAGGAACTGCTGGTGATCTCGCAGGACACCAGCGCCTACGGCGTCGACGTCAAGTTCCGCACCGGCTTCTGGAACGGCCGTCCGGTCAAGACCCACATGACGCAACTGACCGAAGCCCTCGGCCAGCTGGCGCGCCAGTACGGCGCCTGGGTGCGCATGCACTACGTCTATCCTTACCCGCACGTCGACCAGGTGATCCCCTTGATGAGCGACGGCCACGTGCTGCCTTACCTCGACATTCCGATGCAGCACGCGCATCCGGACGTCCTGAAGCGCATGAAGCGCCCGGCCAGCGGCGAAAAGAACCTCGACCGCATCCAGGCCTGGCGCAAGATGAACCCGGACCTGGTGATCCGCTCGACCTTCATCGCCGGCTTCCCGGGCGAGACCGAGGCCGAGTTCGAATACCTGCTCGACTTCCTGAAGGAAGCGCAGATCGACCGCCTGGGCTGCTTTGCCTACTCGCCGGTCGAAGGCGCGACCGCCAACGCGCTCGCCGACCCGGTGCCGGACGAAGTGCGCGAAGAGCGCCGCGCCCGCGTCATGCTGCTGCAGGAAGAAATCTCGCTCAAGCGCCAGCAGGCCAAGGTCGGCAAGACCCTGCGCGTGCTGGTCGACGAAGCCGGCGCGCGCGAAGCGATCGGCCGCAGCGCCGCCGACGCACCGGAGATCGACGGCGTGGTCCACATCAAGCGCGCACTGGCGCCGGGCAAGGCCAAGCCGGCCGTGGGCGAGTTCATCGACGTGATCGTGACCAAGGCCGACGCGCACGACCTGTGGGCGACCGTCGCCTGAGAAGTTGCCCCCGTTCCCGCAGCCGCGGGAACGGCGCCTACCAGCGAAGCACATGACCGTGAACAAGAAAACCATCCAGACCCGGCTCCTGCACAGCGACTACCAGGCCCCCGCCGGCTTTTCCGCCTACCCGGTCCCGGTCTGCCACGGCTCCACCGTGCTGTTCAAGGACGTGGCCAGCGCCCGCTCGGGCGACTGGAAGAACAAGAGCGCCTATACCTACGGCCTGCACGGCACGCCGACCACCTTCACGCTGGAAGCGCGCCTGGCCGAGATCGAGGGCGGCGCGCACTGCCTGCTGGCGCCCTCGGGCCTGGCGGCGATCGCGATGGTCGACCTGGCGCTGCTGGCATCCGGCGACGACGTCCTGCTGCCCGATAACGTCTACAACCCGAACCGCGAACTGGGACGCTGGCTGAGCGAGGATTTCGGTATCACCGCGCGCTACTACGATCCGATGGTCGGCGCCGGCATCGCGGAACTTATCCAGCCGAACACCAAGCTGATCTGGACCGAGGCCCCGGGCTCGGTATCGATGGAAGTGCCGGACCTGCGCGCGATCTGCGCGGCGGCCAAGGACAAGGGCGTGCTGGTCGCGCTCGACAACACCTGGGCCGCCGGCCTGGCGCTGCGCGGCTTCGACGTCGGCGCCGACATCGTCATGCAGGCGCTGACCAAGTACCAGTCGGGCGGCTCGGACGTGCTGATGGGCGCCGTCATCACGCGCGACCAGGCGCTCAACGACCGGCTCTCGCAATCGCATATGCGCCTCGGGATGGGCGTGGGCGTGGACGACGCCTACCTGGTGCTGCGCGGCCTGGAAACCATGAAGCTGCGCTTCGACGCCCACGACGCCGCGGGACGCAAGGTCGCGGCCTGGCTGCAGCAGCGTCCCGAGATTGCGCGGCTGCTGCACCCGGCCTTCGAGGATTGCCCGGGCCACGCGTTCTGGAAGCGCGACTTCGACGGCGCGGCCGGACTGTTCTCGGTGATCTTCGATGCGCGCTACGGCCAGGAACAGGTGGACCGCTTCGTCGATGCGCTGACGCTGTTCGGCATCGGCTACAGCTGGGGCGGCACGCACAGCCTGGCGATTCCGTATCCGATCCAGGGGATGCGGCGCGGATGGACGGATGAAGGGAAGCTGGTGCGCTTCAGCATCGGGCTGGAACACACGGACGATCTGATCGCCGATCTCGAACGCGCGTTCGCCGCCCTGTAGGTCCACCCTGGCGTTGCGGCGACCACGCGCCGGGCCTGCTACACCGGCATCGCCCGGTTATTGTTCAGATCGACGAAGCCGCGGATGATGCGATACGCCATCCACAACCACACCACCGGCGTCACGATCCACACCACCAGGATCCCCACCAGGCTGACCCACAGCAGCACGATCACGCCCCACCAGAACAGATACCACCAGAACGAGCGGATCATCCAGGTGTGGTGGCTGTAGACCATGGTGCCGGCCGTGTCCGGGCGCTTGATGTAGTTGACGATCAGCGGCAGCACCGACAGCGTGCCGGCCGAGAAAAAGAAGATGAGGGCGTGCGCGACGTAGAGGATGCGCGCGAACTGCTTGGCGTCCTCGACGTTGCGTTCATGGACGATTTCCTGGGACATGCTTTCTCCTGAGCGGTTTTGCTTGCCTCAATGATAACAGGGTAAACACTCAGGCGGCACGCGCGCGCTGCTGCTGCACCCAGGCCACGATGCTGCCGGCATCCATCGCCCCGGCCTGGCGCGCGATCTCGCGGCCGCCGCGCAGCAGCATCAGGGTCGGGATGCTGCGGATGGCGTAGCGCGCCGCCAGGTCCTGGGACGCCTCGGTGTCCACCTTGAGCAGGCGCACCTGTGGCTCCAGGCGCAGCGCGGCCTGGGCGTAGGCCGGCGCCATCATGCGGCAGGGACCGCACCAGGCGGCCCAGAAATCGACCAGCACGGGAATGTCGTTGCGGCTCACGTGGCGCTCGAAGCGCGCGCTGTCCACTTCCAGCGGCTTGCCGGTGAAGAGCGCCTGCGCGCACTTGCCGCAGACGGGTTCGTGGGCCAGGCGCTCGGCGGCCACGCGGTTGACGGCATCGCAATGGGGACAGACGATGTGGATGGGGTCGGCCATGGTGTTCTCCTGCTCGGGTTGTTCGTGTTCCTGCGGCGGTCCGTGCGCCGTGCTCGCGCCCGCGGGCCTATCATGAGGTGCCGGGCTTCGTCCCTCCAGATGGGTGCCAATGAGCGAATTGCAATCTTACACCGGCGGCAGGCGCCTGGTCGGCTGTGCCGGCTGGAGCCTGCCGAAAGACGTGGCGGCCGCCTTCCCGCAGGAGGGCAGCCACCTTGAGCGTTATGCGGCCGTGTTTCCGGCGGTCGAAATCAACTCTTCCTTCTACCGCCCGCACCAGCCCAAGACCTATGCGCGCTGGGCCGCCAGCGTGCCGGACGATTTCCGCTTCTCCGTCAAGCTGCCCAAGGCGATCACCCACGAGGCGCGCCTGCGCGAGGCCGACGAGCTGCTCGACCGCTTCGTGCGCGAGGCCGGGGAGCTCGGCCCCAAGCTCGGCTGCGTGCTGGTGCAGCTGCCGCCGTCCGGCGTATTCCAGGAGGATGTGGTGCAGGACTTCCTGCCGCGCCTGCGCGCGCGCTTTCCCTGCATGCTGGCGCTGGAAGGGCGCCATCCGAGCTGGTTCCTCGATGCCGCCACCGCGCTGCTGCGCGAGCATGGCGTCGTCCGCGTGATCGCGGATCCGGCCGCCGGCCAGCCGGGCGAGCACGTGCCGACCGCCGCCGCCAGCTACATCCGCCTGCACGGCGCGCCGCAAATCTACTATTCCAGCTACCCGCCCGAGACGCTGGCCCGCATCGAAGGGCAGGTGGCGCAGGCGAGCGCCCGCGGCGATGCCTGGTGCATCTTCGATAACACGGCCGAAGGCCATTCCGTACCGAACGCCCTCGCCGTGCTGCAGGGCCTGGGGCGATGACGCCATGGTCGCCGCCACCTTCCGCTTCTACGCCGGGCTGAACGACTTCCTCGAACGTGGCCGGCGCGGCAGGGATGTCAGTGTGCCCTGCGCCGAGAACGCCACCACCAAGCACATGATCGAGGCGCTCGGCGTGCCGCATACCGAGGTCGCGCTGATCCTGGTGAACGGCGATGCGTGCGGGCTGGAACGCCTGCTCGAGGACGGCGACCGGGTGGCGGTCTACCCGCGCTTCCTGCGCCTGGACGTGGCCGATGTGGCGCTGCTGGCGTCCATGCCGCCGGGGCGCCTGCGCTTCGTCGCCGACGCCCACCTCGGCGGCCTCGCGCGCCTGTTGAGAATGGCAGGCTTCGACACCATCTACCGCAACGACATCGACGACGCGGAAGTCGAAGCGCTGGCGCTGGAGCAGGATCGCATCGTGCTCACGCGCGACCGCGAGCTGCTCAAGCGCCGCGGCATCGCCTACGGCGCCTATGTGCGCGCCCTGAAGCCGCAGGCCCAGCTCGGCGAAGTGTTCGAACGCTTCGGCCTGGCCGATCGGGCGCGCCCGTTTTCCCTGTGCCTGAACTGCAACGCGCCGCTACGCGCAGTCGGCAAGGAGGCGGTGGCGGAGCGCCTGCCGCCGATGGTGCGCGCCACCCTGGACAGTTTCAACACCTGCGACGCCTGCGGGCGCGTCTACTGGAAGGGCACGCACTGGCAGCGCATGCGCGCGATGCTGGATGCCGCCGCCCGGGTCGCCGCGGAAGCGAGCCGGTCTGCACAATGAGCGTGTTCGCGCAATAGTGCGATGCGCATCCTTGATATACACTATTTTCTGATCCGACCAGCAATGATAGGCAGCGCATCCCTGAGCACTGGAACCATGTTGCAACGAACAACGCCCCCTTTGCGCCCCGAATGCCCGCCCGGCGCCTGCACCTGCGAACGCGAGCAGCTGCTCGACGCGCCGGACGCTGACCTGCGTCCGCTGCGCCTGACGCGCGCGGAAGAGGAGCGCCTGATCGAACGCATCGTGCGCGTCGACAGCTACGCCGACCTGCTGCACGTCCAGGCCATCATCCAGCGCAACCTCGGCACCCAGCTGACCATCGCCCGCGGCCCCAACGAGGTGCGCAGCCTGCGCGGCATCGTGATCCGCCTCGAAGACCGCCCCGGCCTGTGCCGCAAGGTGCGCCAGTCGGTGCCGGCGGCGGTGCGGCAGTTGCTGGAGCGGCGTCCCGAGATCGCCTGGGCGATCCTGGACCAGGATGGCCTGTTCGGCTAGGGGTAATCCGACTGTATTCGCAGCAGCCAGGACATGCGCCGCCAGTCACCGCCACCATACCGGCGGCCTGGCCTGGATTCCGGCATCAGTTCTCAGTGCTTGAAAGCATGGAAAGGGTGGTTTCCTGCGTCGATTGCATGGCATCCCGCCACCAGTTGGCGAAAAGGCGCACCCATGGACGTACTTCACCGGTCTGGGCCGATGAAATGCGGTAGATCGCACCCGGTACCGGAGGAAGAGGAAGCGCGGACACCAGCTCGCCCTTGCTCAACATCCGCTGGACGATGGCTGCACGGCCGAGTGCGATGCCCTGATTGAACACCGCCGCATGATAGGCGAGCTGTGCCAGATTGAAACGCCTGGACGAGGTACGACGGCCCGGCCATGTCGTGTCGCTTGCCTGGCGCCATGCGTCCCATTCGCCGGAAGGAACGCTGTTGACCCCCCAGGGCATGTCGTCGTGAAGTAGAACCGGGCTCGCGTCGGTGTCGGCTGCCATTGCATTGCGGTACGCCGGCGAGCAGACGGGAAAGACCCATTCCGGGCTGTTCGCCAGTTCCTGCAATTCGCCCAGCGGTGCGGTTTGATAAGTGATGACGAGATCGATGCCTTCGGACTGCATGCGTTTGTTCGTCGCAGGCAGCATTTCCGAGCGGACGAACACTTCGACACCAGGGTGCAGGCGGTAGAAATCCTCGAGCTTGGGCACCAGCCATTCCGTCGCCAGGGATGGCATGCAGCTGACAACGATGGTTCGCGATTTCGGGCGCCGGATTTGATCGAGCGCGTCGTGCAGCACGTGCGATACCTGGTTCAATGCATGCGACAGCGAGACACCGGTTTCGGTCACCACCAGGCCGCTTTTATCGCGCACGAACAATTGGACGCCCAGCCGCGATTCGAGTCTCAGGACGCGCTGGCTTACCGCACTCTGCGTCACGTTCAACAGATCGGCCGCACCCGTGATCGATTCCGAACTGGCTACCGCGCGGAATATCCACAGATCGGATAACAATTGGGTGTCAAGCCGGTACTGGGAGCGATCGTCCTCAGGGCCTTGTTCCATCGACTTGCCCCTCTCTTGATATTAAGAATATGCAAACAATATTAGCTTGCAATAATTTTAAAAGTGTACACCACTTGATGCTGCTGGAATATATTTCAGGTCAGACACTTGAGTGTCCGCCACAGTTTGGCGGCGGCGATCGGCGTGTGGACCGGCGCGATTTCGGCGTGATGTACCAGGTTTGTGATCCGGCGATTCATCGGGGCGTCCTTTCCGGACCTGGCGGCAAGCGCGACGACTTCTCCGCTGAGGAAGTCGATCTCGGTCTTGCGGCCCGCCGCCAGATCGTCCCACATTGACGAGCGTGCCTGGGGATCGATCCGTAGCATCTGTCTTGCGATACGACGGAAAACCACGTCCGGCAGTTCGAGCAGCGCCGGCAGCCAGGCTGGCGGAACCTTGCCGACCTTTGCGGGGACGATGCCCGCATCGCCAAGGACGCCAAGCGCTTCGCGAATCAGCGCGGCAAGGCAGCGCCGATAGTCGCGCTGCTGCAACTGGCTCTTGAGCGGAAGACCGGACAGCGCATTGATCGGATTGTTGAGGTTCAACAGCAGCTTGCCCCATTGGACCTGCAGGAAATCCGATCGCTCCTCGAGCGGCAGCCCCGCCGCAGCGAACAAGGGGCGCCATGGTTCCAGACGTGTCGAGGCCTGTACCGTCATCTCGCCCTCGGTAGCCCGGTACAGGCCGCCGTCCGCGACATGCGCAACATTGAAGGGCACCATGCCGCCAAGGACGGTCGTGCGGGGGTTCGAGGCGGCGAGGATCCGGGCATTACCGATGCCGTTTTGCAGGCTGATGACCAGTGCCGATTCGGGGGCGTGGGCGCGAATGGCCTGGGCAGCGGCCGGCGTCGCTCCACTTTTTACGCAGACGAGCACCAGGTCCGCATCGGACATGGCTTGCGGATTCAGCGTGAACACCAGCTTCGCCGGGGCGAGCTTGAGCTGCCTTTGCTGCACGTCCGACAGCGTCAAGCCATGCTGCCGGACCCGTGCCTGCATGCGTGGACTGCCAATGAATACGACGCTTGCGCCGGCTTGCTGCAGCCAGCCGCCGACATAGCACCCGATCGCGCCGCTGCCCAGGATAGCGATACGTGGTGTCATTCGAGCGCTTTACGGGTGCAGGTCAAAAACATCAGGAACCGCGAGATGCCAATCATGTCCTGCGCGCGGTAGCGGATGGTATAGGCGTCGACTCGCTCGATGCTGTCGACCAGCGCCAGCCATTCGGCAAGCATGCGGGTACGCAAGCGTATCTCCAGCGTGATCGGACCCTGCAGGACGTAAGGCCTCATCTGGCGGATTCCCTGGAGCGCCTCGCGCACGCCTTCACACAGCCGGCGTTGCACTTCCTCGGGCGGCGGCACGATGGCGGACAGCCAGCCGGTGCTGGTTTTCAGCGTGACGGTGGAAATATGTCCCAGCAAGGCAGCTGCCTCCTCGACGGCGACGTCGTCACCCGCCAGCATCAGTACGGGAACGCCGAAATGGCCGGCAATCGCGGCGCTGATGCCGGCTTCGGGCACGACGACGTCGTTCAGCCTGACCTCGTGGATGAATTCGCCGCTCATGGTATGCGCCAGGGTGCCGGCAGGATTGCTTCCACCGGCGTGGTAGCCGAGCAGCAGCACGCCGTCGAAGTGGCCGTATTCGATACCTTGCATCATGCCGAGGGGCCGCGGCCAGGAGCGCACCAGCTGCACGTAGGCGGGCATGCGTTCGGGGCGGATGTTTTCACCGTTCCCGTGCGAATCGCTGACGACGATCGATTCGGCGCCCATGTCGCGCGCGGTTTCGCAGGCCGCCAGCACCGCGTCCGTCATCCAGTCGCGTGCGCTTTCATATTCGAACTTGCCGGGCATGAGCTGGTCGCGCGAAACGACTGGGGCGATGCCTTCGATATCGGCTGAAATATAGATGCGCATCTTATGCTTTCCGCTGGCCGGCGAACCAGCCCTGCAGCCGACCGATGGCATCGATGGTTTCCGCGGTCGATACCGCGAAGCTGAAGCGGATGAAGCGGTGACCCTCGACCGGATCGAAATCGATGCCCGGTGCGGTAGCCACGCCGGTATCGTCGAGCAGGCGTTTGCAGAAGGCGAGGCTGTCGCCGGTCAGATGGCCGACGTCGGCGTAGATGTAGAAAGCGCCATCCGGCGGCGCGATCGCGCCCAGGCCCAGGCCGGGCAGGGCATCCAGCAGCAGCCGCCTGTTTTCACGGTACACGTCGAGGTGGGACTGCAGTTCGTCGCGGGCCTCGAACGCTGCGAGCGCAGCATGCTGGCTGAGCGAAGGCGCCGTCAGGAACAGGTTGCCACAGTATGCCCAGGCCCGTTCGACGTGCTCGGCCGGCGTCAGCAGCCAGCCGAGTCGCCAGCCCGGCATGCTGAAGTATTTGGAAAAGCTGCTGACGATCTGTGCGTCAGGTGCATACGCCAGCATGGTCCGTGCCGGCTCGGTGTAGCTCAGGCCATGATAGATTTCGTCGGAAATGATGCGGATCCCGCGGTCGCGGCAGAGCTGCGCGATCGCTTCCAGTTCGGCTGGCGCGATGATGGTGCCGGTCGGGTTGGCGGGACTGGCAATGATCACGCCGGCCGGCGCCGGTTCAAGTGCCGCCAGCGCGGCCGCCGTGAGCTGGAAGCCGGCGCCAGCGCCGCATGCGATTTCCACCGGCGTCAAGTGCAACGCCTTCAGCGTGTTGCGGTAGGCGACATAGCCGGGGCGTGCGAATGCGACGCGTTCGCCGGGGGCGAACATGGAACTCAAGGCCAGCACCAGGGCCGGCGACGCCCCGCAGGTCAGGATGAAGCGGGATGGTTCGACTGCCAGGCCGTACTGTTCCAGGTAATGCTGCGCCAGGCGCATTTTCAGCGGCGTGCTGTCCCAGTAACCCATGGAGTCGCTGTCCAGGACTTCATGCGCACGGGCGATCGCCTTGGCCGGCGCCCCGGTGGACGGCTGGCCGAATTCCATGTGGATGATCGAACGGCCCTGCGCCTTCAGCAGGTGCGCCTGGCGGCTGATGGCAATCGCGTGAAATGGTTCGAGTTGCGCTTTCATATGGGTACTTTCGCGTGTAGTTCGGTGAGAGATGCACCGGCGTCGGGAACGCGGGTGCACAGGTGGCGCATGAACCAGGCCGCGGTCGCCTCGAACCACGTCAGCGATGAGGCATGCCGCAACAGGTCGTGCGATTCGCCTGCTAGAAGGATGTGCTTGAATTCGACCTTCCCCTGCCGGCGCAGCGCTTCGGCAAGCAGATCGGTTTGTCCGGGTGGAACCACGCGGTCCGCACCGGCGTGCAGCAGCAGGACCGGGGAGCGCCAGCCGCCGAGGGCGTCGATGGGCGACGATGCGAGCGCGGTCTGCCTGATGGCGGCCGGCACGCCAGGATCGGCAAACGCCGGGCTCCAGTCGGCCACGCCGGCGCAATCGACGCCGGCTGCGAACAGCTGCGAGTCGCGCGCCAGCGCCAGCGCGGTCAGCAGGCCGCCATAACTCATTCCGTAGATGCCGATGCGCTGTGGATCGATGTCGCCGCGCCCGGCCAGGTAATGCGCAGCGGCCTTGACGTCCTGGTACTCGCTGGCCCCGCCGGCGCCGAATCCGGACGGCTCACGGAAATCTAGTCCATAGCCCGTACCGCCGCGGTAGTTGACCGACAAGACCAAGTAGCCAAGGCGCGCCAGATAATGGTTCAGCGCATACTGCTTGCTGTAGACCTCGGTCGCGTGCCATGCCGGCAGCATCTGCCGTGCCGGGCCGCCGTGGCAATGGATGATCGCCGGATGGCGCGCCCCATCGGCCAGTGGCGCCGGCAGGAAAAGCTGGGCATGGATGGGCAAGCCGTCCAGCGACGCGAACGCAACCGATTGCGGCGGCTGCAGCAGCCCTGCGGGAAAACAGGCGGGCAGCCTGACGCCCAGGTCGAAACCGCTGCCGATCACCACCGGGTGCGGCGGCGTGATCCCATCGGCCTGGATCGCGGCGATGACGCCATTGGCCACTGCCGGCAGGTCGGTCATGGCGTCGCCCGGGCTCAGCGCCGACAGCGATCCGCCGTACTGGTCGCAATGCCACAGCCGGCGCCCCTCGCGCTGATCGCGGTTGGCGACGAAGACGATGCCGCCGCCGAGCGAATCCTCCTGCATGGCAAATACTTCTCCCGGGCCGGGAGTCAGCTCGATCGCGGACGTAGCGGCGTCGCTGCCGGGATCGCACGCATACAGGTGCAGCCAGCCATTGCCTTCCCAAGGGAAGACCAGGTGGCCGCGGCCGGTCCACAAGAGTTGCGGACCGGCGGCCAGCGCGGCGAAGACGCTGCCGGCGCCTTCGGCGGCGCGCCATGCGCAACGCACTTCGGCGCCCGTCGCATCGGCGACCATGATGGACCACGGCCTGCCGCGGCGCCGCCCGGTGTAGGTGGGGGCGGGATCGTCGGCCAGGCGGATGAAGGCGAGGGCGCTGCCGTCCGGCGACCAGGTCGGCGCCAGGTCGTGCTGCGCTTGCGGATCGAGCCAGTGGACCGTCATGCTGCCGATATCGAGCACGCCGATCGCAGCGCGCCGGCCGCATTCGTTGACGAAGGCCAGGCGCGTCCCGTCGTGGGACCAGGCCAGGGACGTGCAGTGGCCGGCTTCGTCGACCCAGAGCGAGTCTGCGGACGGTGCGGCCAGATGCAGGCCCCTGATCTTGCCGCCGTGGACGTAGGCGAGAAAGTCACCGCGTGGCGACACGGCCGGCGAATGTCCCGGCGCGAGCCTGTGCGGTTCGCCATCGCTTGCCGCGACCGACCAGATGGCGGGCGCTGCCAGCGTACCGGCCAGGCCGTCGGGATCGGGGGGAATGCCGTCGTCCATGCAGGCGCCCCGTGTGTACAGCAGCGCGTCGCCGCACGCATTCCAGCACAGCTGTCCGATCTCGATGCCCTCGTCACCCCGATAGGCTGTCAAGGCACGTGCCGGGACAGCGCCGCTTGTGTGTGCGACCCACACGTTGCGGCAGCCTCGATCGTTATATACCCACGCTGCCCGCTCGCCGTCCGGCGACAGGCGTAGCAGGGATGGAAACGGCGCCGCCAGCATATCGTCGAGGGAGAATCCTGCCTTCATGGCGCCCCTCCGGAACGGTTCGATGGCACCGGCAGCAGAAGCAGGTGGTGGTAGTCGAAGCTGAAATCGGCCAAGGGCGACAGGGCGCGCAAGCTCAGTTTTTCGATTGCGCCATCGCGGATGTGGAAACGTAATATGGCGTCCTCGGCGGTGCCACGGGGGAAGCGGGTGCGGAAAGCGTCTTCTCCGAAAGGCTCGAGGGTGCTCCGCATGGATGGAGAACGGGTAAAGCTGATGCCAAGCCCGTCCGGGCCGAAGTCGATCATGACTTCGCCGTACCATGCGTCGCGGTAAAGTCCTGCGTAGCGCGCCAGCGCCAGGGACGGGCCGCCGCGTGGGGCAAGGAAGTCGCCGGTCCCGGCCGCTTCGCGAACCTGGGCCTCGACGTGGTCGATCGTGGCCCGGGTGGCGCCGATCCAATCGTATTTCGCTACGCCCAGCAGGCTGTCGAGCAGGGCGTAGCGCAAGCTGGACAAGGGTTCCGCATCGCCGCTGTTGCTGAGCAGGGCCAGTCCGAGCTGGCGCTCCGGCAGCAGCGTGACCCGGCTGGTTTGCCCGGCGAGTCCACCCGCGTGGGCAAGCATGCGATTGCCACGGAAGTCGCTCACCCCCCAGCCAAGCGCGTAGGCTTGCAGGACCGAGCGTTGTGGGGCATCGGCCGTCGGTCCCGGACCGCTTGCGATGAGCGTACGCGCCGTCCACATGTCGTCGGCCTGCGCGGCGCTCCACAAGCGCCCGCCATCGGCCAGCACCCCACGCCCGAGCTGCACGCGCAACCATGGCAACAGTGCGGCCGCACTGCAGTTGATGCCGCCTGCAGGGCCGATCAGGGCCGTTTCGCTTGGAACGATCGGTTCGAGGCTGCCCATGCCGATGACCGGCGGCCCCAGGCGCGCGTGCCGGCCAGCACGGTTGCTGGATGTGACCAGCGTCGGGTTGGCGACTGCGCCGCGCATCCCCAGCGGCGTGAAGAGGCGCTTGCTCGCAAACTGTTCCCAGCTCGCGCCCGACACGCGCTCGAGCAGGATGCCGGCGACGATGTACAGGCAGTTGTCGTAGGCGTAGCCGCTACGGAAGCCCGTGCCCGGCGCGAAGTGGCGCAGTGCTGCGAGCACTTCTTCCGGACGATGATCCGTGTACGGAAACTGCATGAGGTCCGCCGCACCGAGCGGCAAACCGCTATTGTGCAGCAGCAGGTCGCGTACGGTCATCATGTCGCTGACGACCGGGTCATGCAGGCGGAATTCGGGAAGATGCCGCCGTACGGGATCGTCCCAGGCCAGCTTTCCTTCGTCGACCAGGATGGCGAGGCAGGCCGACAGGAAGGCCTTGCTCGTCGAGCCGATCGCGAACGAGGTTTCCACGTCGACGCGCGCCGGTTCGCCGGCTTTGCGCACGCCATATCCCTTGACGTAGCCCGGCCCTTGCGCGCCCGCCACCGCGAGTGCGATGCCGGGGAGGCCGAAGACATCCATGAAGTCGCCCACGATAGCGTCGAGTGCGGCGGTATCGAAGGTGGTCCTGGCAAGTTTGCAGCTTGCTGCCATGATGGATCTCCGCAGTCTATCGTACCGCTGCCAGGCAGGCGTCGACGACGCTGGCAAACGCGTCCGGATGGCGCAGCGGGTCCGCGCACGGGAGTCCCAGCTCGTCCCGCACCGCCTTGATCGCCGCCAGCGCGGCGTCCTCTCCTAGCTGGGAGGTATTTAGGCTGACCGCGGCCACCTTGACCGCCGGGTTCACCCGCCGGGCCAGCGCCAGGTGCAGGTCGATGGCTTCGCGCAGCGAGGGCACCGGATAGTCGGGGAGGCCGAGCATGGTGGTGCGGCCGGCTTCGTGGCACAGCACGATGACGTCGGGCTGGCTACCGTGCAGCAGGCCTAGCGACACGGCGGCGAAGGATGGGTGGAACAGCGATCCCTGGCCTTCGACGACGTCCCAATGCGCTGGATCGGCGGCAGGGCTGAGCGCCTCGGCGGCGCCGGCCACGAAATCGGAGACCACGGCGTCGATCGGGATGCCGGCGCCGGCGATCATGATGCCGGTCTGGCCGGTGGCGCGGAAATCGGCTGGAATGCCGCGCGACTTCAGCGCGTTGGCCAAGGCCAGCGCCGTGTATTTCTTCCCGAGTGCGCAATCGGTTCCCACGGTCAGCAGGCGACGGCCCGTACGCCGCTTGCCTTTGCCGATCGGGATATCCGGAGGCGGGGTGCGCACGTCGTACAAGCGCCGTCCGCAGCGCGCCGCCGCTTCGGCCAGGGCTGGCGTATCCGCCATGCGGGTATGCATGCCGCTGACCAGGTCGAGTCCCGCTTCGAGCGCTTCGATCAGGGCCGGTATCCAGTGCGGCATGATCGCTCCGCCGACGGCGGCGACACCGACCAGCATGGCGCGCGCGCCTTCGGCACGGGCCTGGCGCGGGGACAGCATGGGCAAGCCCGTCGAGACGGTGCCGCCGGGGAGGGTCCATTCGCCGACGCAGCGCTCGGGAGCCCAGTCCTTCAGGCCGAGCGCCGTCTTGGCAAAGCCGGCTTCGGTGGCGTCGCCCATGAACAGCAGATAAGGTTGAGGCAAAGAGTAGGTAGTCATTCTATCGTCTAGTGAAATTGAAAATCGCCCGGGTCCGATCAGTTTCGAACGCCGCCCCAGACTTGCTCCGAGCAGGAGATATAACCGTCCTGGTACACGACCGCCGGCTCACGGTCGCGCGCCAGGAAGGTCGGGCCGTCGAGATCGACGAAGTCGCATAGCTGGCCGAGCACGAAGCCCGGAGCCGTCGAAAGCGAGCTACCCATCATGTTGCCGACCATTGGCCGCATGCCGGCAGCCCGGATCAGCGAGATCATCGCCAACGCTTCGGTGAGTCCGCCGCACTTGTCGAGCTTGATGTTGATCACCTCCACGCGGCCACGCATCTTTTCGATGTCGTGCCGGTCTTGCACGCTTTCGTCGGCGGCAAGCGGGATCGGGGAATCCAGGCCGTCCAGGTCCTGCTCGCGGCCGATCGCGAACGGTTGCTCGATGAGTGCGATGCGGGCGTCGACCAGCACGGGCAATAATGCGTGATAACTGTCGGGCGTAAAGCCCTGGTTGGCATCCACGCCGAGCCAGACTTCGGGGCGGACCTGCCGTACGGCGCGCACACGTTCGGCATCGCCGCCATCGCCCAGCAGTTTGAGCTTGAGGGCGCGCGCCGAAGCGTATTCGCCGGCCCGGACGGCCATGACGGCGGGGTCGTCGGCGCCGATCGTGTAGGTGGTCAGGAGCGGGCGGACATGGCGCAGTCCAGCCAGTTTCCACACCGGCCGGCCGCTGCGCTTCGCCTCCAGGTCCCACAAGGCGCAATCGAGGGCGTTGCGTGCGCCGCCGGGACCGAGCAGCGATGGCAGATCATGGCGGCCGGCATACGCGGCGGCGTCGGCGACAGCGGCGATCTGTGCAGCCATGCCTGCCATCGTTTCGTTGCGGTAGTAGACGCCGGCCGCTTCACCGACCCCGCGATAGCTGCCATCGTCGGCGCTGACGACCAGCGCGGCGGAGCCATCGAACGTATGGCCGGTGATGTGGAACGGCCGGATATAGGGCCAGTGCTCGATATGGGTACGGATGTCGACGTTCATCGTTCGGTCATTCAGTAGGCGCCGCCTGGGCGGCTTTGGGGGAGGGAAGATAGGCTGCGCGGTGGCCGAGGATAAGCCTCCACTCGTCGATCGACAGTGTCATCTGGCTCGCCTGCATGTCGTTGTGCTCACGCGGTGTGCAAATGGTCGGCCAGTCGGAACCCATGACGAAGCGCCGTGGTCCGATGCGGCGGACGAGGGCGATCAGACGCCGTACCAGGTCGGCGCTGGCGGCATCGCCTATGTCCCGCACCAGCACCACCGACAGGTCGATGATCAGCTGTTCGGTACCCGGCGCGCCGCGCTCCAATGCGTCCGCATAGAGGGCGAGGGCCGCCAGGGTTTCCTCATCGATCCCGCCACCGCCGCCGGCGTGCGCGATCTGCACCGTCGTACCCGCAGCCTTCGGCAGGATTTCCTCGATGAAGCGCATCGTGTCTTGCGCAGGGAATGCGGCGCTGCTGCGCACATGGATGACGATCGCCATGCGTCTGGCGCTGGCGGCGCTGAATACCTCCGCAAGCCGCGCCATGTGTTCGGGCGAGTCGAATACAAAATTGCTGTTTCCGAGGTGGAGCTTCAGCCCCACCACACCGGCTTGCCCGGCCCAATGGCTGATTTCATCCAGCGCGAAATCGGATACCGGATTCACCCCGATGCATGCGTGCAGCCTGCCATTCGAAGCACGCGCGGCCGCCACGTTGAATGCGTTCTCGCTGCGGGTCAGGCTGGTGACGCTTGCCTGGTCGCCGCACATCGTCGCCTGTGGCGATGCGAAGGTGTAAGCCATCGACAGCAACACGCCCTCGCGAATGCCGGCCTGGTCCAGTTGGACGAGCGCGTCTCGACCGCTGCGCGTATCGAACAGGGCCGGCGCGAAAATGGCAAACTCTTCCGGCGAACGCGCCGCGCGCTGCTTCAGCTCGGCTGATACATCCGGGCCCTGGATATGCAGGTGATGGTCGACGGCCGCCGCGGGCAGGGGGCTGTCTGCCGGCCGCCGGTGTTCATGCTGGCCTGGGCGGCAATTTGGGCCGCAGTCGATGCACATGATGATTCCTTCGGAAGTGACGAGGTGCTTAGAACTGGGTGTCGAGTTCGATGCCGACCGTGCGCGGTTGCAGAACCGTCGACTGGAGCGTATCGACGATGCCCGTGGCGCCATTGGCGAGGTAGCCGATGTTCATCTGGGGTCGCGCATTGTTCAGGTTTCTGGCATAGGCGCGGATCGTGAAGATGCCGCGCGAAATATCGGCGTTCAGATTAAGCACCTTGTAACTTCCTTCGCGAAAGCTGTACGGACTGCTTTCGAAGCTCGAGCGCCGTTTGCCGATCCACCGGAAATCGGCGCCGGCATGTCCGCTCCAGGTGTCGGCGATGCTGAAGTAGTAATCCGCCGAGGTCGACCAGTTCCAGCGCGGGATGCGCGGCAGGGTATCGCCGTCCTTGCCGAAAAGCGAAGGGGCATCCGCAGTCAGGCGTGCCTGGGTGTAGGAAGTATTGAGGGCCAGCCTCAGGGTGTTGACCGGAGTGTAACTAAGGCTGGCTTCGCCGCCGCGGCTGCGGGCGGTCCCGGCATTCGCCAGGTAGGCCACGCCCTGCGGCGTCGTGCTGTTGATCTGGATGTCCTTCCAGTGGATGTCGTAGAGCGCGAGGTTGAGGTTGAGCTTACCCGCCATCATGGTGGACTTCCAGCCGGCTTCGTAGTTGGTCAGGCGGTCGGAGTCGACTACACGCGGAACGCCCGGTAGCGCCAGGTTGGGACTGCCCGGGCGGTATCCTGTCGCAACGCGGACATACACCATGTTGTCCTTGTCGATCCGATAGCGCGGGCTGACCATCCAGGTGCTGACGCTTTCCGAGGATTCGCCTTCACTGTTCGTCAGGCCGGTAAGCGCGGCGCCGATGCCGCTGACGTCGTAGCGGTGATCCTGCTCGTTGCGCGCATAGCGCACTCCGCCGGTGACATCGAACTGCTCCGTCAATTTGTAGGTCAGGTCACCGAACACGGCGGCTTCGCGGTAAGTACTGGGTAGTCCGACCACAAGCAGGGGATCGAAGCCGGGCAGGGAGCCGCCGTTCGCGTCCTTGGCGGTCAACAATTGCGCGTTCTTGCTCGTCTCGTGGGTATAGAACACGCCCGCCAGCCACTCGAAGCCGCCGGGCTTGGAGGCAAGGCGGAATTCCTGGGTCGTCTTCCTCAGGTTCAGATCGAGGAACAGTGCCGATTGGGCATTGTCGAAACCGAAGGTAGCGAAGACAGGCGCATACACGAGGCTATCGTCCTTGACGCTATGCGTGCGGGTCGACGAGTAGCCCGTCGCCGACGTGAAGTCGGCCCAATGCAAATCCCAGTTGACGGTGGCGGAGTAAAAGCTCAGGCGATTGCTGAACGGCTCCGCGACCGCTTTTCCGGTTTTCAGCTCTCCGAATACGGTCTGCTGGCTTCCGGGCCGCAGCAGGATGACACTCAGGTCGTCGGCATCGACGTTCTGGCGCATTGCCGACAGTTTCACGTCGATGTCCCCGGTGGGCTTCCAGAGCAGGGCGGCGCGACCACTTTTCTGGGTGACGTCGTTGATGCCGTGCTGGCCCGTGAAAACATTGTCGATATATCCTGGCGTGCGATTTTGCGACAGCGACACGCTCATCGCCAGTTTGTCGTCGATGAGCGGAATATTCATGCTGGCGCGCCCGGTCCAGCCGGTGCCGGATGCACCATCGACATGCGCGACTCCCCCGCCGGCCCGTCCCGAGAGCTCGTTCACGTCGGGCTCGCGCATCACATATTTCAGTAATCCCCCCATCGAGCCGGCGCCGTACAGCGTGCCCTGGGGGCCGCGCAGGACTTCGATGCGGTCCAGGTCGTATGGCAGCAAGTCCAGCTGGTAGCGGCTCGCCACGGCGAAACTGGAACTCGATCCGAGCGGGGTATCGTCGATGTAGGTGCCGACGACGGAGCCGACGTCGAGCGACGAGATCCCGCGCATCGAGATGGCGGTACTGCCAGGCGCGCCGCCGCTCTCGATCTGGACGCCGGGAAGCGAACCGGCCAGGTCCGCAAGCGAATTGGCATGCTGGTTCTCGAGTTGCTGGCTGCCGATGACACTGATCGAGGACGACACGTCTCTTGCATTTTCCTTGCGCTTCTGTGCGGTGACGGTGACGACTTCGATCGTGGTCGCGTCCTGCTTTTTCGTGGTCACCGCGGTATTGGCGCCTTCATCGGCAATTGCCAGGTGCGGCCATGCTGCAATGGCGGCCAGGATGGCGGCCGTGGGCAGCGGCTGTCGAAACATGGTGCGTGCATTACTCATTGTTGTTATCCCCGGTGGTGTCGGAAGCAGTGGCGGCGTATGGCCAGACTGCGCATATGGACCTGTCTGTCGATTGGCCTCGCAGCGTCCCGCTAGCGATTTTTAGACTATCCAGAAATATTTCCGGACTCAAACGGTCATTTCTAATGCCGGCATAAGTTTCCCGGCTTATGCCGGCATTAGTTATTGGAATTCGCCTCGGCCACATCCGCGTGATAATTTTGTGTAACGCACAGGCGGGGCGGCATAACCAAGGGAGTGGCTGGCAGTGGATAAAATAAAGTTTGGCGCGGCGCAGAGGTTCAGCTATGCGCTTTGTAATGTGGGAATGGGAATCGGCGCAGTGCCTGCCAACGTGCTGCTGCTGTATTACTTGACCCAGGTCGTCGGCATGCAGCCCGGTGTCGCCGGAATTGTCATCGCATTGCCCAAATTGTGGGATGCCTTGGTCGATCCCTTTTTTGGCGGCTGGATCGATCAGCTGGCGATGCGTTTCGCACGGCGCGGCGCGATCACCCTGGCCGCTTGCGGCGGCTACGTCACGAGCCTGGTCATGGTGTTCTCGCTACCGCTCATCGCCTCACCATCCCAGTACGCGGTCGTTGCAACCTTATTGCTGATCGCGTTTTCGACCTCGCAGACTGGAATAAGCGTCATGCAGTTTGCGCGCGCCTCCGAGATGACGTCGACGCCGGTCGAGCTCAGCAGTCTATTGTCGCTGGCAACCGTGGTCGCCCAGGTGCTTTCGGTGGTCTGCTCGATCGCTGCGCCAATGCTGGTCGTATGGTCGGGCAGTGGGATTACAGGATATTCGCGCATGGCTGCGGAGTTCGGCGCCTTGATCACGGTCTCGATCGTGGTATTCGTCGGCGCTACGCGCCGCGTTCCAGTGCTGTCCAGGGCGTCCGGCGCCACCGATCTGCCTTTGCTGGCGTCCTTGCGGGCGACTGCGGGCAATCCCGCGTTCTACTATTTGATCGCTTTCATCGCCTGCACCAATTCCGGCGCCGCCATCATTTTTGGTTTCCTTCCCTTCGCCAACCAGTATGTCTTGCATGGGGACAGCGGCGCCCTGGCCGTGCTCGAGGGCGTGCTCGGCATTTCAGCGCTGACCGGCATGCTGCTCGCTCCAGCCCTGGTGAAGCGATTCGAGCTGATCGCATCGCTGCGTGCCTGTAACGTCGCAGTCGGCGTGACGATGGCGCTATTGTTTGCCGCGAGTTTCGGGCCTCTCTGGCTTACCTGGGCGGTGCTGTCGGGCGTCGGCCTTGCATCGGGCATCATCGGCGTGCTGGTCCAGACCGCCGCCTTGAGTTCGACGCGGACCCCGTTGAAAAGCGGCGTGGCTGTCGCAATAGGCTTTTATCTCGGAATCATGCTTGCCGGAATGAAAATCGGGAATGCCGTGGGAGGCTTCGCCATGGGCCAGTTATTGTCGCTGATCGGTTTCGTGCCGAACGGCGTTACACAAGCGCCCGCCACCATGGCCTGGATCAGGACCGGCTATACCTTGCTTCCGCTGCTATTCATCATCTTCGCCGGCCTGGCGCTGCTGCGGGTGAATTTGCCGCGCGAACAGGAAGCCACGGCGCAAGTGCCTGGACTGGCAGCCGGCACCGTCTGACAAAGTCTGCCTCTTTCAACGTCGACAGGAAGAACATGAACTCCGACATCAACCAGGCGCCGGCCGAGCGCGATACCGAGTGGCAACTGCGCGTCGACCTGGCTGCGGCCTGTCGCCTGGTCGCGCTATATGGATGGGATGACCTGATATTCACGCATTTGTCCGTGCGCATTCCGGGACCGGAGCACCATTTCCTCATCAATCCCTACGACTTGATGTTCGAGGAAATGACCGCCTCCGCGCTCGTCAAGATCGATGTCGAGGGCAATGCCGTCGCCGCTACGCCTTCCATGGTCAATCCGGCCGGATTCACGATCCACTCCGCACTGCACATGGCCAGGCCGGATGCGCATGCGGTCATTCACCTCCACACCCGCAGTGGCCAGGCGGTATCGGCGATGCGCGACGGCCTGCTGCCCTGCACGCAGACGGCCATGATCGCAAGGCACGACCTGGCTTACCACGCCTATGAAGGCATCGCCACCAATCATGAGGAGCGTGCCCGGCTTGCCGAGGATCTGGGCGATCGCCATACCATGTTGTTGCGTAATCACGGCACGCTCAGCGTGGGGGCCAGCATTGGGGCAGCCTTCTTGCGCATCTATCTGCTGGAACGTGCCTGTGACGCGCAGGTCGCAGCCTTGAGCGCCGGCCGCGATGCGCTACTCGATCCGCCGCCGGGCATGGCGGACCTGGTCAGTCGGCAGAGTCCTGCCCCTGCCGCCGACATGCTTGCGGCGCGGCTGGCCTGGCCGGCCTTGCGACGCAAGCTGGACCGGCACAATCCAGGCTATGCCGTCTGATCAGTCGGTCAATGGCGTGTCTTCCTTCTTGAGCGTTCGAAGCACGAAGCTCGACTTGGTGTGGCGTATGCCGGGAATCTTGTAGAGCTTCTCGCGCAGCAGGCGTTCGTAGTCCCGGGTGTCCTTGACCGCGATCCTGATGAAGTAATCGTAGTCGCCGGAAATGAGCAGCGCCTCCAGCACCTCCGGTATCGACTTCAAGGCCCGGCCGAATTCATCCAGGGTGTCCTGTCCGTGGCTGTCCAGCGTCACCTGGACGATCACCGTGTCCAGATAACCGATCTGCGCGAGATCGACCTTCACCGTATACCCAAGGATCGCACCGCAGTCGGTCAAGCGCTTGATCCGGTTCCAGCACGATGTCGTCGACAGGCCGACCATCTTTCCGATTTCCTGCAAGGGGGTCCTGGCATCGGTCAGCAGGATACGCAGGATGGCCTGATCCTGGGCATCGAAAGAATTTCGCTCGACAGGCGTATTATCCAAAATATTTTCCTTTTTATGCGCTAATTGCTAGAAATTATGAAGCACTTTCAGCAGCCCGGTGGATAAAATTTATGCATGAACAGTTATCCGAAACGCGTATAGAGAGGAGTTCCCCGTGGTCGAATGCAGTCAGCTGTTGACCGGTGCGCAAGCCATGTTGCGAACGCTGATCGAGCAAGGCGTGGATACGGTTTTTGGCTATCCAGGAGGCGCGGTCCTGCCCTTGTACGACGCGCTTCACATGGAACCGGGGCTGCGCCACGTCCTGGTCAGGCACGAGCAGGCCGCAGTCCATGCGGCGGAGGGATACGCGAGATCGACAGGGCGTCTGGGCGTCGTGTTCGTTACATCGGGGCCGGGAATGGCGAACACGGTCTCCGGCCTTCTCGACGCGATGTGCGACTCGGTGCCGATCTTGTGCATCAGCGGCCAGGTGGCGACGACGCTGATCGGCACGAATGCGTTCCAGGAATGCGATGCACTTGCGATATCCCGTTCGGTCACGAAGTGGAATGCGCAGATCCGCCAGGGCGGCGAAGTGGCAGACATCGTGGAACAAGGCGTGCGCATCGCCACGAGCGGCCGGCCGGGGCCGGTGCTGATCGACTTCCCGAAAGACATACAGCTACAGGCAGGACCGGCCGCGGAACCGCGCCGCGCGCTTCAGGCCGGTCCCGTATCCATGCAAGCCGGACTGCCGCGCGCGCTGGATGGGCCGGTGAAACATGCAGCAGAACTCATCGCCGCCTCGCGCCGTCCCGTATTCTATGGCGGAGGAGGGCTGATCAATTCGGGCGAGTCTGCCTGTGCGGAGTTCGCGAAACTGGTACACAAGAAAAATGCACCCTGCACCCTGACCCTGATGGGTCTTGGCGCATTCCCTGCGACACAGCCGCAATGGCTCGGCATGCTCGGCATGCATGGGACGCTGGAGGCCAACCTGGCGATGCATGAGGCGGATCTCGTCGTGTGTATCGGTGCGCGGTTCGACGACAGGGTCACGGGAGATCTGGCGCATTTCTGTCCAGATGCGCGCATTATTCATGCCGACATCGACCCGGCATCGATCGGGAAAATCGTTCCGGCCGATATCGGACTGGTGGGGGATTGCTCGCTCATCCTGGCCGCATTGAACAGCGAGCTGGCTGCCGTCGAATACGAAATCGTGGATACGGCGCCATGGTGGGAGCGTATCCAGGTGTGGAAGAACGAGAACAGCCTTGGGTTCGACAGCGCAGCGCCAAATATCGTCCCGCAGCGCCTGATGAAAGCGCTCGGCGCAGCATTGTCAGGCAGGGATGCCTTCGTCACCACGGATGTCGGCCAACACCAGATGTGGGCCGCGCAATATCTGCCGTTCGACAAACCGAGACGATGGATGACATCCGGCGGTGCCGGGACGATGGGCTACGGCTTGCCGGCCGCAATCGGCGCCCAGATTGCGCATCCCGGCAAACTGGTCGTGTGTGTCAGCGGCGATGCGTCGATCTTGATGAATATCCAGGAGCTGGCCTCGGCGGTCCAGCATCGCTGTCCCGTCAAGCTCATCCTGTCCAACAACGGATGCATGGGAATGGTCAGGCAATGGCAGGAGCTTCATCACGGCGCGCGTTACAGCCACAGCTATTCGGAAGCGCTCCCGGATTTCCCCGCCCTGGCCGCGGCATTCGGCTGGAAGGCAAGACGGATCGAACGCGAGGAGGAACTGGTCGATGGGCTGCTGGAATGCCTGGATGCGACGAGCTGTTTCTTGCTCGACGTGCGCGTCGAGTCGATGGAGAATTGCTTCCCGATGATTCCGGCGGGACGCGGCCACCACGAAGTCATGCTTTCCAAAAGCAGGCGCTATGAAAGCAAGTGACGGCCAAGACTACCTGGCCAAAATTCTCGATGCACGCGTCTATGATCTGGCCACCGTCACTCCCTTGCAGCGGGCAGCGACCCTTTCGCAGCGTTTCGGTAGCCACATCTACCTCAAGCGCGAAGACATGCAGCCGATCTTCAGTTTCAAGCTGCGCGGCGCTTATAACAAGATGGCCGGACTCTCCCGGGCGGAACGCGATCGCGGTGTCATCTGCGCTTCCGCCGGTAACCATGCCCAAGGGGTAGCGCTGTCGGCGGCGCGGCTCGGCTGCAAGGCCTTGATCGTGATGCCCACGACGACGCCGCAGATCAAGGTCGAGGCGGTTCGGGCGCTTGGTCACAGCTGCGTCGACATCATTTTGCATGGCCATACCTATTCCGAAGCATCGGACCATGCGGCCGCGCTGGCGGCACAAGGGCAACTGAGCGTCGTGCATCCATTCGACGATCCCGATGTAATCGCCGGACAAGGTACGATTGGAATGGAAATCCTTCGCCAATGCCCTCGGCCCCTTCATGCGATTTTCGTCGCCGTCGGCGGCGGCGGATTAATCGCCGGCATCGGGGCTTACGTCAAGCAGGTGCGTCCCGGGATTCGGATCATCGGCGTACAGGCCGTCGATTCCGACGCGATGAAACGCAGCCTGGACTGCGGCCGCCGGGTCGTTTTGCGCAAGGTCGGCTTGTTCTCCGACGGCACTGCAGTACGGCGCGTCGGCCGGGAGACGTTTCGCATCGCCCGCCAGGTCGTCGACGAGATCCTGCTTGTGGATGCCGATGCAATCTGCGCCGCGATCGAGGACAGTTTCTACGATACCAGGACCGTTCTCGAGCCGGCGGGGGCACTGGCGGTCGCCGGGGCACAGGCTTATCTGCGGCGCGCCAGGGGCTTGGGGCTTCTGATGCACGAGAAGACGATTGTAGCGGTCACCGGGGGCGCCAATATCGACTTCAAGCGGCTGGGTCTGATCGTGGAGCGCGCCGGCATGGCGCGCTGAGCCGGATTCGATCGGCGTGGGCGCGCGGGTCAGGCGCGGGAACAGCGCCAGGTAGTCGGCAAACCGCCAGTGAGCAGGCGCGCGTCCTGTGCACAAGCTAGCTGCAGGAGGGTCCGCGTCCTCACCGACCCATCAGGGCCGACACATACAGCAGCAATCGATCCTCGCTTTTCCCCAGATCCAGCCCGGTCGCTTCCTCGATGCGGCGCAGCCGGTAGTCGAGGGTATTGCGGTGGATGTGCAGGGCGGCGGCGGTGGCGCCGGCGCTCTCGCCGTTGGCGAACCAGGCGTCCAGGGTGCGGCGCAGGGCGGCGCCGCTGCGATCGAAGGCCAGGCGCGCCAGCGGGCGGCGCAACTCGTCGGCGCGCCAGCCGGCGTCCAGGCCCGACAGCAGCACCGGCAGCGCCAGCGCATAGTAGCTGTGCTGCTGCTGGCCGGGATGGCGGCGCCGGCCGATGCGCGCGGCGGCGCGGGCGCTTTCGCAGGAAACCGCCGCCGCGCCGATGCCGCGCGCGGCCAGGCCCATCGTCAGCGTGAACGGGTGCGGGCACAGCTCGCGCAGCAGGGCATGCAGGGCCTGCTGGCGCCGCCGCGCGATTGCCTCGACGCCGGCGGCGTCGGCCTCGAAGGCGTCCAGCACCACCAGTTCGTGCGGCCCGGCGGTGGCGCTCAGCAGCGCCGGTTGCCGCGCCAGCAGGGCCAGTTGCAGGCGCTGGATCGCGGCCAGCGCGGCGTCGGCTTCGCCATCCTCGAGTTCGACCAGCAACACCGCCTGGGCGCGCTCGAAGTCCAGCCCCAGCCGGCGCCCCCAGGCTTCCAGTTCCGGGCGCGCGCCGGCCTCGCCGCGGATCAGGTTCAGCACGAAGGCTTCGCGGTGGCGGCTGTCACGCTGCAGCTCGCCGGCCAGGCTGGCCTGTTCCATGATCATCTCGGCGGTCAGGCGCACCAGTTCGCCGAACTGGCGCACCGCGTCCGGCTCGCCGCTCAGGCCGACCGCGCCGCAGAGCTGGCCGCCCACCCGCAGCGGCAGGTTGATGCCGGGACGCGCGCCGTGCATGCGCCCCGCGGCCAGGGCGTCGATCTCCACCGTGGCCTGGCGGCCCAGCGCCAGCAGGGCGCCGTCGTGCAGTTGGCCGATACGCCCGGCATCGCCGCTGGCCAGGATCACCCCGCGCGCATCCATCACGTTGACATTGAAGGGGATGATGCGCATGGTGCGGCTGACGATGTCCTGGGCCAGGCCGGTGGAAAGTTCGATCATGGAAGCGGCAGGATGAAGGCGGTCCAGCCACTGTAGCGGATCGGTGCGCTTGTGCCAAGTGCCGAACACAGGCGGCCGGTTTCTCTCCTGCGGCGACGCCGATTGTGCAAATGCCCTAACTCGAAGCTGAAAAAACATGCAACTCTCGTGCCGTGCCCCGAGGTTTCGGTGCGCGGAGCGGCGGATAATGCGATGTACCGCCTGCGGTGATGGCGGATATTCCGGAGACAGATAATGAGCAATACCATCAGCGGCGGAACCGCAGGACGCGCGCCCGCCGTACCCGACCCCGAGATCCTCGAACGGGGCTGGCGCAAGGCCACCTGGCGCCTGATCCCCTTCATCTTCGTGTGCTACCTGTTCAACTATCTCGACCGCGTCAACGTCGGCTTTGCCAAGCTGGAGATGCTCGACGCGCTGAAACTGAGCGAAACCGTGTATGGCCTGGGCGCCGGCATCTTCTTCGTCGGCTACGTCGCCAGCGGCGTGCCGAGCAACCTGATCCTGCACCGCCTCGGCGCGCGCCGCTGGATCGCCGTCATGATGGTGCTGTGGGGCGGCCTGTCGGCGGCCATGATGTTCGTGCACGACCCGCTGTCCTTCTATGTGCTGCGTTTTTTCACCGGTGTCGCCGAGGCCGGCTTCTTCCCCGGCATCGTGTTCTACTTCACCCAGTGGTTCCCGGCGCAAAAGCGCGGCCACGTGATGGCCCTGTTCATGTCGGCGATCCCGGTCTCGGGCCTGGTCGGCGGGCCGCTGTCGGGCTGGATGCTCAGCCATTTCGCGGCCGGGCAGGGCGGCCTGGCCGGCTGGCAGTGGCTGTTCCTGCTGCAGGGCCTGCCGACCATGCTGCTCGGCGTGGCGGTGCTGTTCATCCTGTCCGACGGCCTGCGCCAGGCGCGCTGGCTCGACGCCGCCGAAAAAGCCGCGATGCAGCAGGCGCTCGACGCCGACGAAGCCGCGCGCGGCGCCCAGGCCATGGACTCCTTCGCCAGCGTGCTGAAAAACGGCCAGGTGTGGTTGCTCGGCCTGGTCTATTTCAGCATCCAGATGGGCGTGTATGCGATCAACTTCTGGCTGCCCTCGATCATCAAGGGACTCGGCGTCGACAGCGCCAGCGCCGTCGGCTGGCTGAGCGCCTTGCCCTACCTGTTCGCCGGCGTGTTCATGGTGCTGGCGGGCCGCTCGGCCGACAAGCGGCGCGAGCGGCGCTGGCACCTGGCGGTGCCGATGGCGATGGCCCTGGCCGGCCTGCTGCTGGCCGCGAACTTCTCCAGCAACATCGTGATCGTGATGATCGGCCTGACCCTGGCGACCATGGGCGCGCTGACCGGGCTGCCGATGTTCTGGCCGCTGCCCTCGGCCTTCCTCGGCAGCGCCGCCGCGGCCGGCGGGCTGGCCCTGATCAATTCGCTGGGCCAGGTGGCCGGCTTCGTCAGCCCCTTCCTGGTCGGCTGGATCAAGGACGCCACCGGCAGCACCGATACCGCGCTGTATATTCTGTCGAGCGTCCTGCTGGTGGGCGCGCTGCTGGTGCTGAGGGTGCCGGCGCGCCTGGTCAACCGTTGAAACGAGGAGAACCATGAAGATCGTCATCGCCCCCGATTCGTTCAAGGAAAGCCTGTCGGCGCTGCAGGTCGCCGCCGCCATCGAGGCCGGCTTTCGCGCGGTCTTCCCCGACGCCGACTACCGCAAGCTGCCGGTCGCCGACGGCGGCGAAGGCACGGTGCAGGCCATGATCGACGCCACCGGCGGGCGCCGCGTCGAGCACGTGGTGACCGGGCCGCTGGGCGAGCCGGTGCAGGCCTTCTACGGCCACATCGAGGGAGCGGGCGCCGAGGGCGCGCTGGCGGTGATCGAGATGGCCGCCGCCAGCGGCCTCGAACTGGTGCCGCCAACGCGGCGCGATCCGCTGGTGACCACCAGCCGCGGCACCGGGGAACTGATCGGCCTGGCGCTGGACGCCGGCGCGCGCCGCTTCGTGCTGGGCGTGGGCGGCAGCGCCACCAACGACGGCGGCGCCGGCATGCTGCAGGCCCTGGGCGCGCGCCTGCTCGACGCCGAAGGCCGCGCGCTCGGCCCCGGCGGCGCCTCGCTGGCACGGCTGGCCCGGATCGATGTGTCCGGACTCGACCCGCGCCTGCAAGCCAGTCAATTCCACATCGCCTGCGACGTCGACAATCCGCTGGCCGGGCCGCGCGGGGCGTCCGCCGTGTTCGGGCCGCAGAAGGGCGCGACGCCGCAGATGGTCGCCCAGCTCGATGCCGCGCTGGCGCACTACGGCGCGCTGATCGCACGCGACTTCGGCCGCGAGGTGGCCGACATGCCGGGCGCCGGCGCCGGCGGCGGCATCGCGGCGGCGATGGTGGTGTTCCTGGATGGACGCTTGCGCCCGGGCGTCGAGATCGTCGCCGAGGCGGTCGGTCTCGACGCCGCCGTGCGCGATGCCGACCTGGTGATCACCGGGGAGGGCCGCATCGACGGCCAGACCCTGTCCGGCAAGACCCCGATGGGCGTGGCCCGGGTGGCAGCGCGCCATGGCAAGCCGGTGCTGGCGATCGGCGGCGGCCTGGCGCCGGACGCCGGCGCGGTGCTGGAGCAGGGCATCGAGGCGGTGTTCGCGGCGGTGGTGCGCCCCTGCACCGTGGCCGAGGCGCTGGCGGCGGCCGAGGACAATCTGCGTCATGCGGCGCGCAACGTGGCGGCGGCGCTGCGCCTGGGCGCGCGCTTGAAACCCTAACGACGCACCGTCAGCGTGACCCAGCCCACGCCGGCCAGCGTCGCCAGCGCGCACAGGGCGCTCGTCAGCCCGACATGCTCGCCGAGCAGCAGCACGCCGAAGGCGGCGCTCAGCAGCGGCACCGAGAGCTGGACGGCGCCGGCGCCGATGGCCGTCATGCGCACCCGCACCCAGTACCACAGCGCATAGCCGAGCGCCGACGCGATGCAGCCCGACAGCAGCGCATACAGCACGCCCGCCGCATCGATCGCGAGCCGGCCGGTGCCGGCCAGCAGCAGCACCAGCGCCAGTGGCAGCGCATACAGGAAGCTGGCGGCGGTGCTGGCCACCGGCGCGCCGCTGGCGCGGCCCAGCAGCGAGTACGCTCCCCAGCAAAAACCGGCCAGCGCCATCAGGGCCGCCGCACGGAGCGGCGGAGCGGATGCGGACGGCGCCAGGAAGGCGGCCAGTCCGCCCAGCGCCAGCAGCAGGCCCCAGGGACTGGCGCGCTCGCCTTTGTAAAGGCCCCAGGAAATCATCAGCAGCTGGGCCGCGGCGAACAGCAGCAGCGCGCCGGCGCCGGCGCCGATGTCGCGGTAGGCGAAGGAAAACGCCGCGGCATAGCCGAACAGGCAACAGGCCGAATACCAGCCGGTGCGCGAATGGACCAGCCGTCCACCCTGGAGTTTCAGGATCAGCAGCAGGGTCAGGGCGCCGCTGGCGAGGCGGATCGCGGTGAAGGAGGCGGCATCGATGCGGGTGGTCTGGAAGGCGGCGCGCGCGAGCAGGGAGTTGGCGGCGAAGGCCGCCATCGCCAGCGCGGTCAGGGCCGCGACCAGGCCGCTGGCGGCCGGTGCGTCTTTCATGCTCTCGTCTCGTGGTTATCGTTCATGCAGTTATCGTTCATGCAGGAAAGACGATGCTAGCACGACGGGGACATGGACGAAAAAAAGGCCGCGCCGGGGCGCAGCCTTTGATGAATGCGGCGCATGCCGCAGCGCCGCTCAGCGGCGGCCGTGCCAGCGCGGACCGCCGCCATAGCCGCGGCCGCGGTAGCCGTGGCCCCAGTTGCTGAAGTTGAAGCCCAGGCCGATCGAGATCGGCGGATACCAGGGGTCGGCGTAGACCGGCGCCGGGCCGTAGATCGGGGCGCCGTAGACCGGCGTCGGCACGTACACCGGCTGCTGCACGACCGTGGTCGAGCTGTAGCTCTGTGCCGGCAACGGGGTCGAGGTGACGACGCCGCCATTGGCCGCGCTGGCGCCGGTGCCGAGCGGTACGGGCGTGACCGACATCACCTGCCAACCGTCCGCATCCGGCGCCTGGGCATAGGCGCGGCTGCCGTAGTTGGCGGGGCCGGGATAGGTGGTGGCGCAACCGGTCAGGGCTGCGAGCGAAACGATGATGGCTAGTGTTTTCATGGCGGTTCTCCTCACCTGCGTATCATAAATCGTTTGCAGGCCCGTGCCCGGTCATTTACAGGCTGTTACACCTGATTTGTCTCCAGAAACGTGCCGGATACGCGACGCAACACCGGGCACGGCCAGCCGGCCGCTCCGGCGCGGGGACATTGGTGATATCGTGTCGGGTTCCATTCCTGACAACGCCAGCACGATGAACCACGCCGACACCCACGCCTCTTCCACGCCGGCTTCCCTGGTCCCGTATGCCGCCCTGGCGCTGTCGCTGCTGTCCTTCACCTTCGGCGCCTCGCTGGCCAAGCAGCTGTTCCCCCTGGTCGGCCCCAGCGGCGCGACGGCGCTGCGCATCACTTTTGCCGCGCTGATGCTGGCGGCGGTGTTCCGCCCCTGGCGCATCGACGTGCGCCCGCACTGGCGCCCGCTGCTCCTGTACGGGCTGTCGCTGGGCACGATGAACCTGAGTTTCTACGGTGCGCTCGACTATATTCCGCTGGGCGTGGCCATCGCCATCGAATTCACCGGACCGCTGGCGGTGGCGGTGTTCACCTCGCGCCGGCGCCTGGATTTCCTGTGGATCGCACTGGCGGTGGCGGGCCTGGCGCTGCTGCTGCCCTGGCGCCAGTCGTCGGCGGCGCTGGACTGGCGCGGCATCGTGCTGGGCCTGTGCGCCGGCGCCTGCTGGGCCTTGTACATCCTGACCGGCAAGCGCGTGGGCGCGGCGATCGGCCCGGCGGCATCGGCCTGGGGCATGGCGATCGGCGCGCTGGTGGCGCTGCCGGTCGGCGTCTACAATGCCGGCGCAACCCTGCTGGTGCCGCACATCGCACTGACCGGCCTGGCCGTGGCCCTGGTGTCGAGCGCGATACCGTATTCGCTCGAGATCCTGGCGCTGCGGCGCCTGCCGGCGAATACCTTCAGCATCTTGCTTTCGGCCGAGCCGGCGATCGGTGCGCTGATGGGCCTGGCCCTGCTGGGCGAACGCCTGAGCGCCACCCAGTGGCTGGCGATCGGCGTGATCATCGCCGCCTCGGCCGGCACCGCCCTGGGCAGCCGGCGCGCCGCCGCGCAGGAAGCGCCGCCCTGAGTCCTGGTGCAGGCGCGGCGCGAGCGGGCAAACTCCGCTAAGATTTCCCTCCCATCGACACAAGGAAGACTATGCAATCGCGACAATTTGGCAAGGATGGCCTGACCGTGCCCGAGATCGGCCTGGGCTGCTGGCAGCTCGGCGGCGGTTGGGGCAATGACTGGGACGACGGCATCGCCCAGCAGACCCTGAACGCGGCCTTCGACGCCGGCGTGCGCTTCATCGACACCGCCGACGTCTACGGCGACGGCGCCAGCGAGCGCTCGATCGGCGCCTTCCTGCGCGGCCGGCGCGATCCGGCGCTGACCATCGCGACCAAGCTCGGACGCGCCGGCATCTACCCGGATGGCTACAGCCGCGAATCGCTGCGCGAAGCGACCCAGCGCTCGCTCGAGCGCCTCGGCGTCGACGCGCTCGACCTGACCCAGCTGCACTGCGTGCCGACCGAGGTGCTGCGCCAGGGCCATGTGTTCGACTGGCTGCGCGAGCTGCAGCAGGAAGGATTGATCAAGCGCTGGGGCGCCAGCGTGGAGTCGGTGGAAGAGGGCCTGATCTGCCTGCAGCAGGACGGCCTGGCTTCGCTGCAGGTGATCTTCAATATCTTCCGCCAGAAGCCGGCCGAGGAACTGCTGCCGCGCGCGGCGGATGCCGGCGTCGGCATCATCGTGCGCCTGCCGCTGGCCAGTGGCCTGCTGGGCGGGAAGATCACGCGCGCGACCGTGTTCCGCCCGGACGACCACCGCCACTTCAACCGCGACGGCGCCATGTTCAACGTCGGCGAGACCTTCGCCGGCCTGGAACTGGAGCGCGGCATCGAGGTCACCGAGCAGCTGGCGCGCCTGGTGCCGCCCGGGATGAACATGGCGCAGATGGCGCTGCGCTGGATCCTCGACCATCCGCAGGTCTCGGTCGTGATTCCCGGC